>ENA-OZXG01000004-OZXG01000004.1-human-gut-metagenome-genome-assembly--contig:-NODE-4-length-81214-cov-308.470435_pt1 | contig 81214 bp, 106 predicted proteins | sample MGYA00243545_ERZ654103 | MGnify/ENA primary metagenome ERZ654103 (study PRJEB26926, sample SAMN06164927) | human gut metagenome | biome: ENVO:00009003; feature: ENVO:2100002; material: ENVO:00002003...
ACGAGATCAGCCTCGGTCTCGTGGGCTCGGAGATGTGTATAAGAGACAGGAATAATATCTACTACTATTGAAGTGCAAACTTTTCAATTAATTAATGTAGAGCAATTTCTATTGATTGAACAAATAAGCATGAACTATTTAAATGAAGTTGAATATACAATTTATAAAAAATTTTCTTTTAAAACTTTTTTACTATACTTATGTTATTGTTTAAATGAACAATTTAAAGAAAATTTAAATAATCATTTAGTAGATAATTAGAAAGCAAAGGGACACACATAAAAGTTTGTCCCTTAATTTTTATTTTTAAATGTTAAATTTAACGTAACCGTACGCCCCATTTAGTACCAGGAAATTTTGGGCTTTCGCTATAAGGGGTACCTTGAAGGCAAATACACATTTTTAGTACCACAACTTTCGAAGCCTTCGCATTAAGGGCATGCCAAGATATCCCACACCACACATGCCCACATAACACACAGAGAAACCAGAGAATAAAACATCCCTTGGCTCTCATCCACCTTATCCCTCTGGCAGATTACAATATCAAAGTTCTTTCTATAAACCAAAAACTTATAAAGATATGGAAGAAAAAACATTATTCAAACTAGCACGTGTAATTGATATAGCTATAGATACTGTATCTTCAAAAAGTAGTACTGTAACCTACCGTATCACTTCCCTCAAAAGGAAACTAGTAAATGGCAAAGTAGTTTCAACCTCTACACCCTCTTGTACTTTGGGCTCAACCTCCGTAAGTTGGGCTACTTGGGGAGGAGTTACCGTTGGAGATGGTTACATAGATGTAAAAGTTAACTATTCAGAAAATACTGGGTCCTCAAGGTCTACTACTCTGTCATTTTTCCAGGAGGATGGATCTGGTAACGAAATCCATCTCACAGTAACTCAGGAACCTACTCCTGAATATTGGGAAATACGTTTTAATCCTATAACCCTCAATGGAGTAGACATGAGTGCTTTTTTTGATGTTGCTACCAATATTAGTGGCGAAAGTGGAACTATGGCTGATGGTCCCTTATATAAGAATTGGATAGTAAATCAAAATAGACATATGATTAATGTCTATATTAAGCCTACGTACCCGGGAGGAAATTTCGACATGTTGTCTTGGTCCTGCCTTGATAAGAATGGTAATGCCTTTAGCCCTAATTACAATATACCCGATAACCAATACTTTACAACAAAAACAACTGGCTTAGGTTCCTATACTCTTACAAAAATTTCAACCCCCTCTGTTAGCAGTGGTACTCTTATACTCTCAAGTAGGTTTAACCCCACTAAAAAATATCCATTAGATTTGAACTTTTATTGGGGAGCTCCAACCTAAGACTTATATTGAGATTAAGATAATATCCCAATTATAAAAGCAATTACCCAGAGTATTAAAGTAAGGGTATATGCAACAGAATACCTATGCCATGGATACCAGCAGGTAATATAAGAATCTGCTTTTAGTATTTCTGGATGTTCTTCTTCGTATTTTTTATCTTCTTCTCTAGCATTATATTTAGCCAAGATGAAGAAAGGTAAGAATACGAAGAAGATTATTAAAGCAACTGGGAATAAGAGTAGGAGAATTATCTCCCACCCTTGCATTGATGTCCCAGCATAATTACCATCTCTGTCAAAAAAGTATCTCATAGCAACTTATGTTTTAGGTACTTGGTTAATAGATAAATCGGAAATAGTGGTAATACTATCCATACCGAGATGAATAAAACGAGAGAGTGTATTTTGTGAGTATAGGGTAAATAATCCAAGCAAGCCCTTACAAAAAATACAGTGAACGGTAAGCATACCAAATAAATTATTGCTAATACAGTAGTCATTGTTCTTTGAGGTATTTGTTAATAATCTTGGTTAGCTTCTTATCAAAATCAATCATCATATCAAAAGCATCGGTATCTTTCATACTTTTCATTTCCTTGTCAAGGAACTCTATGTTTCTCTTAATCGAGAAATAAGCCTTATATGCAAGGTAGGCTTTCTCATGTTCTTCTGTGAGAGGAAGAACATCTCCTTTTTGCCCATCCAACCTTGGATATGTATTATCAGGACCGAGAGTTCTTGCAACTTTTACCCGGTTACTGAGCATTGCAAATCCACCTTTCTTATCGATGGATTCTACTGTTACTTTCTCTGTGATGGGTCTTCCTGATAATACGAAGATAACTTCATCACCTTCTTTGAGCTTTTTAGCTTCTTTCTTTTCTTTTTTCATATCTATTTTATTTAGAAATTTTCTTTATGCAAATATACGAAATTATTCTTTATTTATTGCATTATCTATTTTATTTTTTATAAATTCATAGGCATTGCCCCGGTAATCCTCTAGCATTTTGTATTCCTGTGGAGATAGAAATATTCCGTTTACTTTAAAAGCATCTCTTAGATGCTCCGGTATAGTACCTTGGTGAGCGATGTTATTATAACGGATGATGAAAAGTTTCTCTTTATCTTCATCTATAACACCAAGAGTGTTGACTGGTTGGAGTTTAGTTTGGTAAATTCCCCCAAAAGCAGAAGGTACCATTAAAATACTTCCCGGTACTCTAGTTATCCAATGAGAATAATCGGGAGTAATTACGGCAATTTTACCCTCTTTCTCAAGCTCTTTATCATAAGCTAATCGATTAAACCAAAAAGCACATTTAAAACAAATTTGTTTTCTTGCCATAAGTTGGGGAATCTCTTTAGTTTCATCGAATTCCTCTAAATTAATTGGTTTGCCACATATCTGGCACTCATTTTTCTTGTCCATATTGCATTATTTTATAAGTTATATATGATAATAGAACCTCGAAACATCCTAAAAATGGGCTATAAGCAATACTTTTGTTACTAAAATTGAACCATTAAAACTGATAAGTTATGGATAAACTAACAAATGAAATGATTAAAGACCTTGCTATTCGCTTAGGTTTAGAACCTGCCATATTGAAAGCTGTCCAATTGGTGGAAGCTGACGGTAGAGACGGGTTTTTAGCTGACGGTAGGCCTCAAATTCTCTTTGAGGGTCACATTATGTACAAAGAAGTACATAAGAAATTCCCTGACAGAGATTTAGCTTACCTTTGTAAGAGATATTCTACGATTTTCTTCCCTAAATGGGATAAATCGAAGTACTTGGGAGGTGTACACGAGTACAAAAGACTCGAATTAGCCAAAGAAATTGACGAAGAATGTGCATTGAAGTCTGCAAGTTGGGGGATGTTCCAGATTATGGGTTTTAACCACCATCTTTGTGGGTGTAAAGATGTCTTCGAATTTGTTCACAAGGTGTCAGAATCTCATGCGAATCAACTAGAACTCATGTATTATTTCATGAAAAACTCTGGTTGTTTGAGTAATCTCAAAGAAAAGGACTGGGCTGGCTTTGCCAGAAAATACAATGGTCCCGGGTATGCCCAGAATGCCTACGACCAAAAACTAAGAAATGCTTACGAAAACTTCAAAGATAAATTATGAAAAGATGTCATTTTAACAGCTGGGTAGCAAAAGTATTTCTTTTCCCCAGTTACAAAGCAATTACTCTGGTGTATAACTCATTCTTCAAACACAAAGTAGAAGAGTGTAAACCCGATGATATCAATCATGAGTGTATTCATCAGATACAGCAGATTGAGTGTAGTATAGCGGGTTTGATACTTGGTATCATACTCTGGTTATCATTTGGTATATCCTTTTGGTGGGTAGTGGCTCTGACTTTTGGATTCTTCTACCTTTGGTATATCATCGAATATTTCATCATATTGTGCTTTGCCAAGTGGAATAAACAGAATGAAAGATACCATGATGTAAGTTTCGAAGAAGAAGCTCACAACAATGATAAGAATCTGAGTTACTTGGAAGACCGTAAGCCCTTTGCTTGGATTAAGTACATTAAATTGAGAAGCTACAAGAAATGAAAAAACTAAGGGTATTGGGAGTGTGCGCTGGACAGGGTGCACTCCTGTTCCCTTTTAAGAAAAATTTGTTAGGGAACATAGAGATAAGGGGAGTATTCCACACTCCAGGCGAAGAACAATGGGAATTAAACTTTGGGGATATACCGTTCTATAAGGGCTTTTGTTTACAAGAATTCAATGAGAAAGTAGACATAATTATATCAAGCCCCGATTGTGGAGCAGCCTCAGTAATGAGGTTATCTAAAGTAAAAGAATTAGGCAATCCAAAAGATAACCGTAGTCTTAATCTAGTAATTGCATCAATACTCGAGTATAAACCCAAGATATTTCTTATAGAAAATCTACCAAGACTGCTAACCTTGCTTCCCAAGGATTTCTTTGAGGAAACCTTCAAAGACTATAAATTAGTTTTTCACGAAAGGTCAGTTTTAGACTACGGAAACTCCCAAGAGTCAAGGAAGCGATTACTCATCATTGGAGTACATAAAAAGACCGGTAAGAAATACTTGAATACTTTTGATGAAATATTCCAAGTAAAAACTCCAACAACTACTAGAAATTTACTTAAACCACTCACATTCTCTCAGGAAAATAATACTAACCAGATTCCGTTCATGAGTAAAACTCTGGCAATGTATGACTATCGAAAGCTCCCTGAGAAGAAGAATCTTACAGTAGCAAAGATACATAGACTCTGGGTTAGAGATTTCAAGGATGAAAAGAAGTGGCCTATCAAAACTGCAAAGATGAGTACTCTTCCAGGAGTATATCGATTGGAGTATGATAAACCACCTTTAACTCTAAGGCCTGCAGATAGGCAATTTAGACCAGATGGCTACCCCTTGGGAATCGAAGACTTCAAGGCAATTATGGGATTCCCAGATAAATTCAAAGTTTACCTTCACAAGAATGGTGATACCTTCGAAGGTGATTTTAAGGATTACCATTATTGGCTTAACAAGGCAAGGTACACAATTGCCAAAGGTTCGGTTTATGAGGTAGGGATTTGGTTCAAAAAATGCCTCAAAAAGGCAAATACCAAAGAACCTTGAGTTTCAGCTTTATATATAAAGTCTTATATATAAGTTTCTGGGGTGCCTTGAAATATATAGATATATAATATACTACGTATATATATCTATATATTTATCTGCGTATATATAGCTATTCATATATCATATCGTAAGTAGTATATTTGGATATTATCTCACTTCGTTCGATAAAGGTAATCGCTAAGCGATTACCAAATAGATAGTATCATTAAAGCGTGCGAACTTCCTAAAATTTTTGAACATGAAGAATTTAAAAAGGGCCTTGTTCATTGTACTTCTAGGATTTACTATTTACCTTTGCTTCAGGAATTACAAACTGACTCGAGAAGTTTACTCCCTGAATCAAGCGGTCAATGAAATCCCAGATACAGTATACACAGAGAAACCTTTCAAACCAGAGAAGAAGTACTCAGAAAAAGTTGAACCAGGTAAAATCTTAGTTCATGATAATAAGCAGCCAACTCTCTTTCCTGATTCCATGCTAAGGCAGCCAGTTATCAGTAACCAAGATTCCCTGGTTCAAATTGTTTTGAAGAAAGATAAGTTGAACTTAAGTCTGTTCAATAAGGAGACTAACACTTATTCAACTAGACTATTCCCAATCGACTTAGATAAGTACAACTACAACTGGTATGAAGGTCAATTAACTCGAAAGAAAGTTGCAAGGTTATCACTTAGTCCATACGTTTATGGCAAATACAGACCTTTCAATAATCTCTCTGATATGGGAGCTGGTCTTTCAATCAAGACTAAGAGATTTAATTACAAATTCGGAGTCAATACCTTTTACTACCCGAAGATAAAATCAGGGATGGGTACTGACATCGAATTTCAAATAACGTATAACTTTTAAGTAATGGCAAAGACTATCTCAGAAACTAGAACTACATTAACTCGGGAGGAGCTATCAAACCTATCCCGAGTTTCTAGTGATGTTTTCTTTTTTAGCCTTTTTTGCTATGTGATACATCCAGTAAGAGGAAAGGTAAGATTTGATTTATACCCATTTCAGAAATCAGTTCTCTACAATTTCATTGCCCAACGATTCAATATCATTCTCAAATTCCGTCAGGCAGGAATTACAGAACTTATTTCAATGTACTGTCTTTGGTTGGCGATGTACCATCCCAACAAAAAGATAAACATCATCTCTATCAAAGACACAACTGCTAAGAAGGTGCTTAAGAAGATTAAGTTCATGTACAAGAATCTTCCATGGTACCTTCAAACTCCCATAATCAATGGTAGAGCTGGAGAATACGGTTCTGCTTCCATGATAGAATTTGATAATGGGTCATTTATTGAATCAATTCCGACATCATCCGAAGCCGGTCGTTCGGAATCCCTTTCTCTTCTGGTAATTGACGAGGCAGCAGTAGTAAGATGGGCTGCTCAAATTTGGGCTGCTGCATTCCCTACTCTTTCCACTGGTGGAGCTGCCATCGTCAATTCCACTCCCTATGGAGTTGGTAATTTCTATCACTCAACTTGGGTAGATGCCATTGCAGGAGGTAATCCTTTTAACCCAATTCGATTATACTGGCAAATGCACCCAGAACGAGATATCAATTGGTATAACCAAATGTCTTCTGCTTTGGGAGCAAAACGAACTGCACAAGAAATTGATGGTGACTTCTTATCATCTGGTAATACAGTCTTCGACTTAGCCGATATTAAAGCTATCGAAGACTGCCTTAGTGATTACCCAGTTATTAAGAAGAGATTTAATGGTCAATACCGACAATTCTGTGAACCCGAATCAGATAAAGAATATTTCATTGGTGCAGACGTTTCAACTGGTAGAGCTTCTGACTACTCTTCATTTACTTGTATGGATAAGCTAGGAGAAGAACAAGTAGTATATAAGGGAAGAATGGCAGTGGGAGCTTATGCTAAGTTACTTGGTGATACTGGTAAGTTGTTTAACTGGGCAGTAATAGCTCCAGAATCCAATGACGTTGGTTTATCAGTAACTTCTAAGCTTCAAGATGAAGGATACCCTAACCTTTACTACTACCAGAAGATGCTAAAGAAAAAAGGTAAAAGTAGACCTGAAATGGATAAATCCCCTGGTTGGTTAACCACCCAAAAGAATCGTTCAGTGATAATAGAAAACTTGGAAGAAGATATTCGATTAGATCACGTAACCATTAAGGACCCATTCTTTGTACAAGAAGCTTATACCTTCATTTATGATGGTTTAGGTAGACCTGTTGCAATGGGTAAACATAGGGCTAACAATTCAGCTGTAGATGTAGACCTTGAAGGGGATGTATATGCCGATGATGATATCTTTGGAAAAGCAATATGTAATCACATAAGGAAAGGAAAAACTAACGTAATCGTACAACCAAGATGAAAAAGTACTTCAATTTTAGTTGGGGTTGGGGACGTAAGAAGGACCCTCCCAAGAATGGTACATCCTCTAATAAAGAGGAGAAGCCTGCCACATCAATTTCACCTGGTAGGGTTTCAGTTGACGATGATAGCGATAACTTAATTACATCATTACAAGGGTTGACTAAATTAGTTGAACCCTCTTTTCGTGTTGATGTGATACCTTTAATTCGGGATTTATATAAAGTAAATCCAGATATGGGCATTGCATTACAAGATATGTTTAAGTTAGCTAACACCAGTCATACAGTAACTTTCCCTAATAATACCGATGAAGAGGCTTCAAAGATGAGAGAACATCTTAAGAAAGCCACCAAGGGATGGACCAGATATACTGCTGGTATAGATGGTTTAGTTAATAAAATGATTGTTCAACTTCTTGTAAGTGGGGCAATATCCGTAGAAGGAGTACCAAATGATAAGCTTGATGGTTTGGCTACTGTATTATTCCTTAAGCCAGAACACATCAAGTTTAAACGTGAATTAAATGGGGTGTATGCTCCTTACCAAAAGAATATAAATTTCTTTGTTAAGCAACAAGATTACATTAAGCTTAACCCAGAAACCTACTTCTATGTTGGTATGTTCAATGATACCGATGAACCTTATGGAGTTCCTCCATTTATGCCTGCATTAGATTCTCTCAAAGGACAAAATGATATGAAGATTAACTTCAAACATATCATGGAGATTTGTGGTATGGTTGGTTTCTTAGAAGCTAAGATGCAGAAATCTCCACAAAGACCAAATGAGAGTATAAAAGCTTATGAATCCCGATTATACCATGAACTTAATATCCTTAAACGTAATGTTAAAGAGGGTATGAAGGATGGAGTAGTTGCTGGTTACATAGATGACCATGAATTCAAACTAAATTCTACTACTAAGGAGCTCGGTAATATCGAGAAGCCTTGGAATATGAACCAACAATCTGTAGCAAATGGGTTGGGAGTTAATGGCTCTATCATTGGGGTATCATCTACTACTGGTGAAGGTGCAACTGGTATAATGCTGTCTAAGATGATTAGCCAGTTAAAAAATATCCAAATGCTTGTAGCTTATGTATTGGACCGACTTTATTCTCTAGAACTGCGTCTGGCAGGCTTTAATAATAAGGGAATGAAGATTGATTGGGGAACTTCTACAGTTTCTGATGAAGTTAAAATCCAACAAGGTCTTCAGTATAAGATACAGAACCTTGACTTATTGTATAAGGCTGGTATCATTAGTCAAGAGCAATATGCTTGGGCAATGGGTTATGATTCTCCTGATGAGAAAGAACCAAGAGTTTCACTTGAGGACCAATTTGCTAAGGGAGGTAATATAGACCCACAAGAAGGAACTAAGAAGAAACAAAGGCAAGATGATAAAAACCAATCTGCTCGTAGGTCAAGAGATAAGAATAACCCGGCTCCTTCTCGAGGAGACCAAAATACTAAAGCAAGATGAGTAAATTTACAAAGAAAAACAAAGAGCATCTTGATTCTATGGTGATAGGTCAAGGCCATACCATTATGGCTGGGTATATCCCAGAAGCAGTGGGAGCCAAGGCTTTCTCAGAGAATTATTACAAATGGAAAAATCCTACACCGGATTCCATTGCTCAATTTGGGTTTTGGGGAGGGGATATAGATTATAATACTTACTATCCCAACCTAGACAAATCGGAACTAACTCCTAAGGACGAAGAGTTTATCGAACCAATGTTCAGATTACTTTCAGAAACGATTGTATCTAAGAATTGGAACCCGACAGACTTTGGTCAGAATGGAGTACTAAAGGCTTCTATGAAGATGTTGCTTGGTCAAACAGTAAACTGTGACCATGAAACCAACATCGGTAATGCTATTGGTGCTGTATCACAAGTAATGTGGCAGGAATCCTATAAAGACGGTAGCTTTACTATACCCGCTGGTATCAACGGTATTCTGAAAATCGATGGTAAGGCAAACCCAAGAATTGCTAGAGGCATCCTTATGGAACCTCCTTCAATTCATAGTAATTCAGTTACTGTACAATTTAAGTGGGATAAATCCCATCCCCAAATGGAAGATAACGAATTTTATCAGAAACTGGGTACTTATGACTCTAAGGGAGGTATGGTACGTAGAATTGTTACTGAAATTGTTCGTTACCTTGAGACCTCACTAGTTTCACATGGGGCTGATTCATTTGCCCAGAAAATTGGTTCGGATGGTAAAATCATTAACCCAACTTTTGCCAAAAGAACTTGGGCATCCTATGAAGAATATAGGGATGATAAATCGAAGCAATACTTCTTTACTGATTACAAATCGGATTTAACATCATATCAAGAAAAGGACGATACTCAGGGTTCTTTTAATGATAATGATGCCAAGGATAATCATTCAAATAAAAATAACATGAACGAAGAATTACTAAAATTTCTTGAAAGCCTTTTTGGGGATAACATGCTTACCCTGGAAGAAGGTAAAGAGATGAATCAGGAAAATGTAATTGCCTGCATTCAGACTTTGGTATCATCCAGAAACGAATTGCAAACTTCGGTAGATAATCTTACTACAGAGAAAACTTCTCTTACGGAACAGATTACCAACTTGAATGCCGAAGTAGCTAACTTGAAGGAAATGGCAACCGTAGGAAAGAATCACATTGCTTCTCTACGTGAAAATGCCGTAGAAACCTACAAGAAGTTGATGGGTGATAAGGTAGATGAGACAATCGTTACGATGCTCAATGCCGAGACTACTGGTATTACTACTCTTATTTCCTTGACCAAGGATTACCAAGCTCGCTTGGAAGAGAAGTTCCCTCTCACTTGCTCAAAATGTGGTTCTAAGGACGTCAACCGTGCTTCCTCAATTGCTGAGGATGATACCGAGGGTAAAACTGGAACCCAGGGTACTGATACTCAACGGAATTCAGAATCTCCGAGTACTAAGAATGTAATCGATAACTTGTATCGAAACAAAATCAAATAACTAATATAAATAATCCGCGTTATGGAAAAAACTAAAATCGTAAACGACCCTCAGCAACTTACTCTCTTTGGGGAAAGAACCCCGAGAGCGGTGATTTACAAAAGTGAGTCACACAAATTGCACCAGGCTTTCAATGTTAAAGCTGGAGAGAAAATCGTACAGGGTATGCCAGTGGCTTTGAATGAAGAAGGTTTGATTTACCCTTGCACTGATGTAGCTACTCAAGTTTATTTGGGTGTAGCAGTAACGGATAACGTTAACCCTGCTTATCAACCTCAAAGAAATTTCCCGGTAGAGGTAACAGTAGCTATGGAAGGTTACATGATTTGTAACTGGGTATCAAACGAAAATATCGAAGCTGGCTATGTAACTCCCGATGGAGAATTGCTTAACGATAGATTCGTAAAAGCTAACCAAGCAACAACTTCAACCCAGTTCATTGCCCTTAATCCAGCAGAAGAGGCAAATGAGGTAATTCAAGTACTCATCAAATAAGAGAAAAGAAGTTATGGAAAATAAAATAGATATTACAAAGTTGAAGGCTCAGGATTTTATGAATGAGCTGCCGGAAATGGTAAGAAGCTTGGAAGCTGTTCGTTCCGGTTCACAGGACAAGAAGCCTGTAGAGGTAACTTTTGGAGAATTGGTTACCGGTAAATGGGGTATTTCAGAAGATGAACTTTTTGAAAAGATGGGCATCAATCCAAAAGTGGACACGATGCAGAACATCTTTACAATGCCCCAACAGAATATTCGTTGGATTGTTCCGGAAATCATCCGTGCTGCTATCACATTGGGTATGCGCCAGGCTCCGTTCTATCCAAATATCATTGCATCTGACCAACCAATCAATGGTTTACAAGCAATCATGCCGATGGTTAACATGTCGGATGCTGCCCCTGCAAAGGTTAATGAGGCAGAAACTATCCCATTGGGTGATGTTAGCTTCGGACAGAAATCAGTTAGCCTCTTCAAAATCGGAAAAGGTTTCAAACTTACTGATGAAGTTCGTAACTATGTTTCTCTCGATGTCTTGGGAATCTACCTTCGTGATTTTGGTGTTCAGTTGGGTTATGCTCTGGATACTCTGGCTATGGACGTTGCTATCAATGGTAACAACCCTGATGGCTCTGAGTCTGCCCCGGTAATCGGTGTATACGAAACAACTAACGGTATCACTTACAAAGACCTTCTGCATATTTGGGTACGTGCTGCTCGTATGGGACGTAACTTCCAAACTATGATTGGTGGTGAAGACCAGGCAATCGAAATGCTGAACTTGCCGGAATTCAAAGATCGTCACTCTGGTACTACAGAAGCTACTCTGAATGTTAAGTCTCCTGTTCCCAAGAATGCTGACTTCTACATTCACCCGGGTACACCCGACCAACAGTTGCTGTTGATTGATACATCTGCTGCCTTGATTAAGCTTACTGCTCGTCAGTTGATGCTTGAATCTGAAAGAATCGTTTCTAACCAGACTCAGGCAATCTATGCAAGCTTGACTACTGGCTTCTCTAAGATGTACCAGGATGCAACTCTGTTGCTGGCTGCTGACAAGAAGTTCTCAGAATTCGGTTTCCCCGAGTTCATGAACGTAGACCCATATTTGATGGTTAACCTAGAATAATAAGGGACGTCCGGTTTCATCTATATAAATTCCCTGAGAGGGTAGGTAACTAAAAAGACCTATCCTCTCTTTAATCATTTTTAAATCTTAGGAAATATGGCTAAAGATAAATATACAGTAACTGTGGGACCAAGAGCTTACAGTTTTCATGACCAATCAACTGGTATTACCGTTTGTAGAGGAGAAGACAAGGAACTCTCTCGTCGTCAATTCCGTGCACCAAAGATTCAGAAGGCAATTGCCTCTGGCCATCTGATTATCATTGCTGATAAATCAGAAATCGAAAAGTATTCAGAGGCCGACATAGAAAAGTTGGATAAGAGACTGAATGCTCAGTTCAAGAAAGGCATGACTCTTGAAAAACTTGCAAAGGGCTATTCCCTGGAAGAACTGAAACTGGTAGCAGGTCTTCATGAAATCGTTGCCGAGAAAGATGATACAGTAGAAACACTTATTCAGGCTTTGCTGGAAGAATTCGAATCCTCTTCTAAAGGGTAATATACGAAAATTACATAAGACAGACTAATATGAATAACAATCTGGACTTTTTGTACGTTACGTCAGGTCTGGAAGTTTCATTCAGAGTCATATCCAAAGTCCCGGCCAAATCCATTTTTGACTGGGACTTTGGCGATGATAAGGGAGAGGTTTTCAATGGTGGAAGACATGTTTCCTATTCTTATGAAACTCCCGGTTTCTATACAGTAACCCTACATGTAACCAACTCTAATGGTTTAGATATCACCGTAGATAAGACTCTGGTAGTTTGTGATTATGGTCATACGGCATTAGCCGATACAATATATAACTTAATCGACCACTATATTCCTTCAGAGATATCAGAGGGAATGACCAGGGAAGATAAATCTATCTACATCACCAAATGGCAATATTATATTGGTCCTCTAGTAAATCACCAAATTCCTGCAGATAAGTATACTGATGAATTATGGTATGAAGCACTAGAAAACCAATTAATAATGGAATTGGCAGCATGGGACTTTCTCAATGTGAAGATACTTAATCTATTAACAAGTACTTCAGAATACCTAAGTCAATTAACTTCTACCAAAGAACAAACTGGTGATGGTACTTCTAAACCCGAACTTGCCCGAGGTGATAGGATTAAACAAATCACTACTGGGCCTACTGAAGTGCAATATTATGATACCTTGGCAGATGCTACAAGTTCCCTATGGAAAACACTTTCTCAAGCAATGCAACCAGGTGGATTAATAGATGAATTAAGGAAGAACCTTTGTATGTTAGCTTCACGATTGGAAATCTACTTACCATTCTGTGATGAAGTATTTAGAACCGTAGTCCCAAAAGTAGTTAACAGAAGGCAACCTGGAGTATTAGATGGGCCAAATCCAAGTGCTCCAGTGAAAGGTGGTAAGAAATCAATTCTAACTAAGTTATGACAAAAGAACCCTGGAGAATGGTAAAGAACCGCTCTTGGGATAGATACAAGAAAATTATCACTGACTTCTTAGATTGGGATGCTGGTAGGCAATCCATAACCTGGGCCAAACATGTTAATCAGCTTCTCAGTCATGCCGAAGACAGTATACCTAAATATTATAACATCCAAATCGAGGCATTATGTTACTACAATGCTTTCAGAAACTGGCCTATCAATAAGGCAACTATTTCAGGAGAATTGGATGATGAAAACTTATCAATACTAATTTCTAAATCTTATATAGAACAAATCGGTTATCTTACACCGGAAGGTTATTGGGATTTTAATTGGGAACAAGATAGGTTTGTAATTAATGGTATAACGTATAAGCCTTCTGGAGATACTCAGACTGCTCAGGCAAAGGATGAGGCTTTAGTTTTCATGATTATCCTAAAGAGAGACCGAGATACCAAAGTTGAATTTGTAGAATAAAAATAAAGTATATGGCAAAGATGTTAGTACTGAGGTGGACACCAATTACTACAAACAGTGGAATTTGGTTTGATAGTAATCTGGTTATCCTCAATGGTACCTCTGGAGTTCATATTGAAATGAAAGGTAATGGCAATGATGTAACGGCATTTCAATCGATGACCGGAAACAAATTTGTCACCTGCTTTCAAGATTACTTCGGGGATATCTGGGATAAAATAATACCTCATCCTGGTATAGGCCAGGTAATAAAGTTCCGTGTAAATAGACTTCCTGATTATGCTTGCATACGGGGAGATATTGAGGACGGTGGAGATGTAGACTCCGAAAATCCGGATGTACCAATGAATGCCTTCTGTGGTTCAGAGGGAGAACCATTCAGGGATATCGATTCTGAATTCTTACTGGGTCGTCAACGTGCAGTAATTAATCCTTAAATTTTATAAAATATGTATGTAAGTAAGTATTATACCTGCGAAGAAATAGACCAGCGGTTATTACAGGGTTACTATGATGACTTTGTTAAAGCTGGCTTTGGAGGAACTATAAATGAGTTCTGGGCCTTCGTACTTTCTATCAAGAATAAGGTAGATAAGAAAGAAGGATACGACTTATCGAAAAATGATTTTACCGATGAGTTGAAGGCTAAACTTGATGGCATCGAAGAACATGCAAATTATATCACTAAAGTTTCTCAGCTTGAGAATGATTTGAAATATCAAACCGAGGAAGAAGTTAAACAGATGATTAGTGATTTGGTTGATGGTGCTGATGATGCCCTTGATACTCTTAAAGAGTTGGCAGAAGCATTGGGCAATGACCCCAACTTTGCAACTACCATCACTAATAAATTAACCGACCTTCGTACTGCTTTAACCGAAGAGGTTAATCGTGCTAAGGAAGCCGAAGCTGCTCTGGGTGCTGCAGTAGCTGCAGTTCAGGATAACCTAGAATATGGGTTAGACCAAATCAATAAGAAGATTGATACCGTTAAGGCAGACTTAAAAGCTGAAATCGACCGAGTTGAGAAGAAGGTAGATAAGAATGCTGAAGACATCAAAGACCTTGAAGATAAGGTAAATCAAGATAATGATGAACTTGAGAAAGAACTCAAGGACCTTATTCAAAAGGAAAAAGATGAACGTATCGCTGCCGATAATGAGATTAAGGAAAGTGTAAATAACCTTAAGACTCTTCATATCAATGATAAGGCTGCACTCGAGGCAAAGATTGCTGAAGAAACTGCAAATCGTACCAATGCAGATACCGTACTGGATTCTAAGATTAATGAAGAAATCACTAATCGTCAGGCTGATACTTTAGCTCTTCAAGGTAAAATTGACCAAGAGAAGGTAGACCGTCATTCTGAGGACCAAGCTCTTCATAATGAAATCTCTAAAGAGGTAACAGACCGTACTAATGCAGACAATGCTCTTCAAGGTAAAATTGACCAAGAAGCTCAAGCACGTACTGCTGCAGACCAGGTATTACAGAACAATATAGATTCAGAGGCTACCACTCGTGCTGCTCAGGATTTAATTCTTGAACACAAAATTGACGATGTAAAAGAGCAGGGTGTAGAAGACAAAGAACAATTGCTCAATGCTATTGCTGTAGAGGCTGCTGCTAGAGAAAAAGGTGATAAGGACCTTGATGCTAAGAAGGTAGATAAACGTGAAGGTTATTCTTTGACCAAGAATGACTTTACTGATATCCTCAAAGCTAAGCTTGATGGAATTGAAGAGAAGGCAAACTATATTACCCATCTCTCCCAGCTTATCAATGATGCCGGTTTCCAAACTGAAGAAGAAGTAAATGCTGCTATCCAAAAGATTATCGGTTCTGCACCAGAGGTACTTGATACTCTTAAGGAAATTGCCGATGCCCTTGGAAATGACCCCAACTTTGCAACTACTATCACTAAGAAGTTGGCTGCAATCACAGAACAGGTTAACCAAGAAATCGAAGACCGTATTGCAGGGGATGAGGCAAACAGTGCTGAAGTAGCTGCTGAAGTTCAAGCTCGTAAGGATGCAGATACTGCCCTTGAAACTAAACTGAAAGAATACGTAGACAATAAGTCTGATACTGGAGATGCTGCACTCGGGGTTGTAAGGGATAACCTTAACAAGGAAATCCAAGACCGTAAAGATGCCGATGCCACAATTCAGGCTAACTTGGATAAAGAGATTGCCGAAAGAAAGACTGCCGATGAAGCATATACTCAAAGTTTGGCTAATGTTAACCAGCGTATCTCAGACTTGGCTTTGAGTATGCAAGAGTCTATCAATACCTTGCGTAATGAGCTTACCGAGCAGGTAAATGCCAATACTACGGCAATCGCTACTAACCAACATAATATCGAAAGAAATTCAGAGGCAATCACAAACTTAACTAAGACTGTAGGGGATAACTACAAGGAAGTTAAGGATATGATTAACGAGGAAATCGTTGACCGTACCAATGCTGATAGTGCTTTGAGTTCTCGTATCGATACTCTCAATATTGACCTTAATACTGAGAGTGTAGAAAGAAAAGCTGCAGACCAAGTTCTTCAGGTAAATTTGGATAAAGAAGCAGCAGACCGTACTGCAGCCGATAAAGCCTTGAGTACTGAGTTTACGGCTAAATTGGATAATGCTAAGCAGGCTTTGGAATCTGAGGTAGCTAGCCTTAATACTAAGCTTGAACAAGAAAAGGAAAACCGTATTGCTGGTGATAATGCTTTGGGAGTTCGTATTGATTCTCTAGAGGCAGGTAATACCGATGCTATGAATGAATTAAAAGCAAAGGTAAATGCTAATACTACTGCTATTAATGCAGAGAAAGACCGAGCAATTGCCAAAGAGACTTCACTTGAGGCAAAGATTGATACCAACCTTCAGAACCATAAAGATGATATGGCGGGTATCAACCAAAATATACTTACCGAAAAGAATGACCGCTTAGCTGGTGATACCGAGTTGCAGAATAATATCAATAAGGAAGCTACAGAACGTGCTAACCAAGATACCCTTATTAATAATGCTATTGCTCAGGAAAAAGCAGATCGAATTGCTGCTGACCAGGCAATGGATGGAAAGAAGGTAGATAAGGTAGACGGTAAAGTACTTTCTTCAAATGACTTTACTGACTTGCTATATGCCAAGTTGGATGGCATCGAAGAACATGCAAATTACATCACTAAGGTATCTGAGTTATTAAACGATTCAGATTTCCAGAGTGCTGAACAAGTAGAGGCAGCTATCCAAAAGATTATTGGCTCTGCTCCAGAGGTACTTGATACTTTGGCCGAGATTGCTAAGGCTCTCGGTGATGACCCCAACTTTGCAGCAACTATGACTGCTAAGCTTACTGAGTTGGAGAATAAGCTTGAAGCTGAAAAGAATCTGCGTGAACAAGGAGATAATACTCTGCAACAGACTTTCACTAACTTAAGTAATACTCTTACTACTACGGTAAATGAGTTGAGAACTTTCGTAACTGAAACTCGTACGGAGCTGTTAACTTCCTTGAATGCTACCAATGCTCTGGTAACTCAGAATGCTGCCAATATTCAACGTAATCTGGAATTGATTCAGGGTATTCAGGATAACATTAATGGTAACTATACTGCCATTACCGATTTGCTGAATAATGAAATCGCTGCTCGTAAGGCTGAGGATATTCGATTAGAAGCAAAGATTGACCAGAATACTTCTGACTTAAGTACAGAGAGAGAGGAAAGAAAGGCCGCAGATAAAGTTCTCCAGGATAACATTGATGCAGAAGAAGCTGCCCGTATTGCTGCAGATACAGCTTTGGGTAAACGTATCGATAAAGAAATTCAGGACAGAACAGATGCTGATACGGCATTAGATAATAAATTTACGGTTATTACCGATAAACATGACGAAAGATTGGAAGCTGAAGAAGGTACTTCCGATGCTTTGCCATACACCATGGTTACCGATGTTAGTGCTGTAACAAGAACCGGTACTCAGCTTTCTTTCAAAGTAAAGACTTCAACTAAGGATCATGCAAATAACCAATATGGTGAAGAAGTAGAAGCTACCAAGAACTTACTCCCGGTAACTCAAACTCTTGCAGGAGTTATGTCTGCAGCAGACAAGGTTAAGTTAGATGGGTTAGATCCCAATTCTCTGACGGATATCTCTGCAGCTTCAGATGCTAATAAGGTAACGGTAACGGTAACTAAGGATAACGGTTTGAATGCTGATACTACCGAAACTTTCGATTTGCCTCAGGTATCGGCTACTAAGGCTGGTACGATGACTGCTAAGGATAAGGTTGAGTTAGATAGAATCTCTACGGCTAACTTTGCTCTTGGTGCAGTAACTCCCAATGAAACTACTGTTGGCATAGCTGCTACTAAGACCGTAGTTGAAGATGGTACAGTAGAACAGAATCCTATTACATTGCCTGCCTCTACTGCAGAGAAAGCTGGTGTACAAACTGCAGCAGATAAGAAGCTGTTTGATTCTATACCAGATAATATTATTATCTTATCTGGTGATAAACCAGTTGAGGTAGGTCAACAAAGCAGTAATGTTACTTTAACTCATAATTTCTCTTCTAAAAAAGAAGAGGGTATTTATACTCATGAGCCTGAAGATTATAAGACTACTTATATCCCAGCAGCTACTACAGAGAAAGCTGGTGTAATGACCGCCCAAGATAAAGTTAATCTGGATGAGACATTACCCAATGCTATTGCTCAAGAGGTTCAGGACCGTAAAGATGCTATCGAAGCTTTGGACGGTAAATCAGAAGTCGCTCTTGCTCAAGAAGTAGCTGATAGAAAAGCTGCAGATACTGCTTTAGATACCAAGTTTACTAAAGCTGTAAACGATGAAGCAACTGCTCGTACTTCTGCTGATACTGCATTGGGTGCAAGGATTGATAAAGAGATTGCTGATAGAACTGCGGCAGACACTGCCCTTGATAATAAACTGCAGAATAACATTAACACTCTAGAAGCTAAGCATGATGCCTTTGTAGCAACTAAGGGTAAGGCTGATGGCTTTGCTCCATTGGATGGGAATGGGTTAGTACCTGCTAACCATTTGCCTTCATATGTAGACGATGTACTTGAAGTATATGCTACCTATGATTTAAGCCCCACTGGAGGTCTTACTAATGTTCAATTGTATACGGATGCAGGTCACCAAACTCCCGTAGTTGGAGAATCTGGTAAGATTTATATAAATGTTGCCGATGGTGAACCTCCATACCAATTCCGTTGGTCAGGTACTAAATTCGTAGACAATAATACTTCGTCTCTTATCATTGGGGAAATCGCAGGTACTGCTTTCGAAGGTAGTAGAGGTAAGCATCTTGAGGATGTGGTATCTAGCATGCCTAAAAATTTAATTAGTAAGGTTTCAATAGCTAACAAAAATAAGCGTAATGTTATTATCTTATGTAACTATTCTGCTACGGATGGTCAAGGGCATTACATTGATAAACCCGATGGGATGGTAATCCCTCTAACCCCAGCCACTACTCAAGAAGCTGGTCTGATGGATGCCGATAGTGTAATAAAGCTTAATCAAACCTTACCAGATGCTATTGAAGCTGAACAAGAGGCCCGTATTGCAAAAGATAATGAGCATGATACCTTTAATAGTTCTCTTCCAGGAATTATTCTTACTGGATTCACTCTTACCCATAATTCAACTAATGTAAGAGCTACTCTTAATAATAAAACTAAGAGTGCAGAGGGTAAGACTTATGAAGGTGCTACAGATTTAATTAGGGATATACTTGCAGCAACTAAGACTACTGCAGGTGTAATGACTGCAGCTGATAAGACTAACTTGGATAATACCGTACAGGGGTTGGCAAATGAGATTACCAATAGAACTAATGCTATCAATTCTCTTCGTACAGAATTAAAAACTTACGTAGATGGATTGATTGCCGATAAGGGTTCAGATATAACTGCCCTGGAAACTAAGGTAAATAATCACATTGCCAATAAATCTAATCCTCATACAGTTACTAAGGCTCAAGTTGGTTTGGGTAATGTTAACAATACATCGGATGCAGATAAACCAGTATCTACTGCTCAGGCTGCTGCTATTGCCGATGCTAAGGCTGCAGGTACTGCTGCTCAAACTTCTATCAATAACCATGCAGGTAGAAAGGATAATCCTCATACAGTAACTAGAGCTCAATTGGGATTGGCAACTACCGACCAGGTAGTATTTGCTAAGACCACGGCTCCTTCTGGTTTCTGGAAAGAGTCTTCAGATATTCGACTCAAAGATAATATCCGAGATTTGAATCATACTCTAGACCAGATTTGCCAGATACCTACTAAGTCATTTAGTATGCTTGGTAAGGAAGATGAGGGAACTATTGCTCAGAACCTCGAGGGCTTAGGCTTTGGTAAATATGTGGAAGAAGTTCCAGTAGAGAAATCTACGGTACCCAATCCAGAGGAATTCGAAACCTTGGAAATCAACGGAGAAGAATACGTACTCGTAAAACAAGTTAAATATCACAAGATGTCAACCTTGGCAATCGAAGGTGTTAAACTTCTCTACGATGAAATCAAGGCTTTGAAGGCAGAGATTCAGGAACTTAAAAACAAACAAATCTTATGGGAGAGATAGCAACCTGGAGTGCTGTCAAAAGTAAAGTAGGCCTTGGTAAGGATGGTAATGACTGTCCTACCAAGGCCGAATTGTTAGCACTCTCCCCTACAGGAACAGGGGAAAATTATGTGGGGTTGGAACTATCCAATGCCGGTTCCTATGGAAATAACGAAACAGTAAAGTTAGAGGATATTCATAAGGTAACTTGGAAATATACTTTTACTCTTTTTACAAATACTTTGAATTTCTCGGCTTTAGGCGGAGAACCTACTAATGAGAAGCCTTGGTTTGGGGCTAATTCTACTAGAACTAAATATTTGGATGGTGTAGCTACTAGTACTGTAGAGAGTGTTGCATATAGTGATTCGGGCAGACCTTCTTGGGTAACTTGGGCAAACGGTACAGGTTGGAGAGCTACCGAGAATCTTGAGTTAACTGTCAGGTCTAAAACTGACGGTACTCTCATACAACAAGGTTCAGGTAAAACCTATACTATCAAATGGCATCAGGAAGCTGCATCTCAATCTTGGCGTTATGTTTGGAGTTTATCACCTACCTCTATATTATTTGGGGCTACAGGAGATACTAAAACCTTTACCGTTGATTCTTACAAGCAAGAATTGAGAAATGGGCATAATTATGGTAACCAAATTGCTTTAACTTATACTAGAGCCAACTCTGGTAGTGTATCTGGGAGTGGTACTTCTGTAACTATGGGTAATAATACTTCTACCAGTACACGAAGTGGTACGGTAACCTTAACCCAAGCTGAAACTAATAAGAAGTTAACCCTATCTTGTTCTCAGTCGGCAGGTTATAGGACTTACAGTGAGATTACAGCAAGTGGAGGAAGTGTATCCGATATACCTGCAAGTGGAGGAAGTAGAAGTTCATTCTCAAGTATGCCATCATATTCTCAGACTTGGGGATGGAATGGTTCTACAACTGGAGGAGGCACAATTACAAGCGGTGCTAGCATTAGTTATGGTACTGCAGTTAGTGCAGGTTCTTTGGGAACTACGGTTAAATCTAGAACCCGGGTAGGAGCCCTTACTGGTACCTTATCACTAAATGGTAAAACCAAATCTGTAAGTGTACCAGTATACCAGGCAGCGAATTCAATTACCAGTACTACTGATGGTACACCAGTAATAAGCTTATCGGCAAATTCATATTCTATCTCTAATTCAGGAGGTAGTGTTAATATTTATGCCAGTGTAAGTATACCTATTACCAACCATTGGAGTTCAGGGTCAATAAGTGCAGATTCTTCGAAGAGTGCTACACCTACGGTTAGTGCAAGTGGTACTGGATTTAGTTTGAATTCAGCTAAGACGGTACTTACTGTTACAGAGAACACAGGTACTTCAAGTAGAAGTTGTACAGTAACTGCATCCTATAGTGGGGCAACTACTAAGACCATTAAAGTTACACAGAGTGCTGCTTCAGTATCTTATAATTATAAGTATTACTTGGCATTTACTTCCCCTACTGGTTCTAGAACTACTTCTAAAACTGGATTATCGGCTTTGGGAGGTAATAACTTTACAGTTGATGTAGCTTATTCTTTTAAGACTAAGGTAATAAACGGTTCTGAAATAAGTACAAGATACCCATTAGCTTTAACTGTAATCTCAAAACCAAGTTGGGTTACAAATGTAGCAATCACAACGTTATCAAGTGATAATGGAAACTATGGGTTAACCTTAACCTTAACAGAGAATACCGTAGAATCAACAAGGTCGGGTACCATTAAATTAAGGCAAGCAGAAAATGATGATAATGGTTGGGAGCTTACAGTCAATATAACTCAGAATGCTGCAACTATAACCTATGATTATAAATTTGGGATTTTAAATAAGTATATATCATAGGTTATATACAACACCCGTATTTATTATATGAGAGACCCTAAAAACTTAATTATTAATTTCCTAAAACCAAAAGGAGTGCATCTATTTTAGGTGTACTCCTTTTTCGTTTTAACACATTAACTAAGGAATTATGGAACAACAAGAACAACTCACCGAATTTAAGATACAACTAGCATTACCTGCTCCAAATATAGAGGTTGCTCAAGAAGTAGCAAACAAAGCTCAGGTACTCATTAATCAATTTGGATACTATCAATTTCTAAAACTGGTAGACTTCATGCAGAAGAATCCAGGTGCAGTATCATTCGGTTTAAACTTAATAAATAGAAAATGATTATGGAAGAATTGATTTTTCAGAAAGTACAAAAGGGTGATATGATTTTCACCTTAGAGAAAGATCGTCGGTCTGGTTATCCAATCTTTGACCAAGCAAGAGTTTTAAAAGTTGGCGAAAGTAAACCAATGGCCTCAAATGGTAAAGAAGGTTTTGTTAACAGTATCGAATTAGTGATACAAGATTCAATATCTCAAATTACCATTTATTTACCAACTAATGTAAATGAAGGTATTTATAATGGTACCTATTATACGACCAATCTCGATAATATCATTAATGAGGTATCAATGCAGAAACAGAATGCTTTAAATATTTTAAATAACAAAGCCAAATTTGAGGCCGTTGTTTCTGAATGCGATAATATTCTTGGTTTAATTAATAATCGTTCAGAATCACCTCGTAATCCTGCTCCAGATTTCGAAGAATTTAAGTTATCCATGAATGAGAGGTTAACTAACCAAGAAACCCTTTTATTAAGGATTGCTCAAGAATTGGGATTAGATAAACCTAAACAATAATAAGAATTATGCCAAGTAAGTCGGTTAATATTACACTATCGACTCCAATTGGTCCTCTAGAAATATACGTAGATAAACGAGAACAAGCTCGTGCAGAAAGGTTGATTGCTAAAACTCCAAGTATCTTAACTAAGGGTTATGCGAAAGGTACAGAAAAGTTTGGTAATCAACTTCTTCGTATAGTAAGACGAAGTTTGAATACTGGTGTACCTCCAAGAGGTTCCGGAGTATCTTGGCCACCACATGCTCCTGGTACCATAAAGAAGTATGGTCCCCATATCATAAAGAAGTATGGGGACCATACCCTGCTAAATCTTACTGGACAATATGCCAGGTCAGTTACTTTAGTAAAGGGTAAGAAAAGAACTTTCGTTGGTTTACCAATTGGAATCAAGAAGATTACTTATACTGGTAAGACTTCAAGAAAAACTTTGAATCAGATAGCTATCATGTTAGAGTATGGTAGTAGAGATGGTAATTTACCACCTCGTCCTCTCTGGGTTCCTGCATTTAAGGTTGCTGGTGGAAAAGCTGCCTTACAAAAGGAAATACGTAATGAAGTTAGAAAAGAAATAAGGAGGATTAGATAATGGCAGTAGATTTTGAAATATCTTCACTATCAGGAACTGGTACTGCTACCATTCGTGTAAAACCGAAAGCAGTAAATACAGAACAGACCTTAAAAGAGCAGGTCCTCAAGGTAGTAGTTCAGGGTGTAGAAAGGGAAGTAACTCTGATACAACAAAAGGCTGCTCCTGAAGTAGAGACCTGGGGAACTTATTTTAGTATCACTCCGGAAACTACTTCCCATACTTTCGAGGGTACTAAAAAGGGTGAGACTCTAGAAATAGGGGTATATAGTTACCAACAGAAGTTTATAAATAATGAGCCTCAAGATGAATACCGTGCTGTAGATTGGAAATTAGAAAGCTCATCCGATTGGTTAGAGGTAACCCAAGAAATTGGAGAAGCTAATGCCGCAGGTAAGCTTACTATCAAAACTAAATCTACTAATCAAAATCACAACCCCAGTAACTATGACCCCTTGGAAAGAACTGCTATAGTTAAGATTATCTTACAGCAAGAACCTAACACTGAGATAGTTTTAAATATAACTCAATCTCCAGGTACTAGAACTACTAAGTATGGCTTTGAACCAACCCCGAGTATACCATTCCCAATTCCTGGTCCTGGTCAAAATACTAGTACTGCTCAGATTAGTAATGTAAAGGGCTATCGGTACCACCTTATCAACGGTATTCAAGTTGCTAAATTTATAAAACAATTTAAGATAACCGATATAAGTAAGACAATAGAGGGTCACCTTGGAGGTATTGGTTCTGAACTACTAACACCCTTTAAAGTATGGCTTACCGATTATCCTTCAAATATTGCTACTCAATGGGTTAGTGAATTAAATTGTGTTGGTCATTTACAAACCAAAATGAGTGGTTTTGGAGGTATTCAGGTAACTTATAACGGGATTATAAATGATACTGGTAGCCATGAAGTTCAATTAAACATTAGATTAGGAAATTAATGGTAAATTCAGAAGAGATAGTAGAAAGAACTTTTTATATCTCTCTACTTAGTACAATGTTAGAAATGGGTCTTACCTTAAACCCAGAAGACTTCTTACCTTTGTCTCAAGAAAACGAAAAAAGATTTCAAGAGGCAATCAAAGGTATGAAGAAGTTTATACCACTTTTTGGTATAGGGAATAATCAAGTAAAAGGCCCAAAGACTCTCCCAAGAATAACCATAGAACTACAGGGTTATTATGCTGGAGATATTGGTGTGAATAAATACATCATTGGTGATAAACTTGAGGATGGTAATTACCAAGCTTCAGAGTTTCCTTATGAAACTAAAGATATTACCATAGATGTACATCTAGTTTCTCAAACACAAGCCGATATGAGGTTGCTACATACAATCTTATATACTGGCTTACCTGCTAGAGGATACGTGAGACCATACTTCAATGACTTAGAGGAATGGGAAAAGGGCAGGCTTGCTCCCACCGGAAACCTATTCATTGAAATTGGTAATTATTATGACCATCCCGATGTAGAACAGGGTATACTCGAAAAGGTATATACCTATGTATGTAAAGATGGTATTCTCCCAGAAAAGCTTTTGGAAGAAGGTACACTTACACCTATCAAGGATATCTCAGTTCTCATTGGATTGTTAGAACAAAACGAAAATGAGATGCTAGAGTTAAAAGTACCTAAGGTATAGGTACAATACTCTAGGGTATAAATTAAACGAGTAATTAACTTTAATCACAATAGAATTATGCCAACTTCACCTCATGTTGATTTTAAGTTTAAGAACAACAATGTTCTTCAAACTACTCCCATGTTAGGAGTTTCTTGTGTATTGGCTAGAACTACTAAAGGTCCATACGATGACCCTTCAGAAATCATCTCTACATTCTCTCAGTTCCAAAGAATCTATGGTTCTGAAATTGTACCCGATGGTTCTGTATCAAATATCGAAAAGGCTTTGCAAGGTGGTTCTAAGCTTCGTGTTATTCGAGTACTTGGCAAAGGAGCTACTCAAGGTACAGTAACTGCTTCTCAGGCTGCGGCAAGAAAAGCTAAAGATTCAGAAGATGGAATTTCAGTTACTTCTGCTGTGCCCGACTCGGCTAAACCCTCTGCTCTGATTACTTTCAAATCAGGTAGTACTACCTATAGTTTTGGATTAGTAACTAAGGGATATGGAGACCCAATTGGTAGTGCTAATACTTTCCAGGTTGGTTTTTATAAACAAGCTAATACCTTGTATTATAAAATCTATTCGGCTAATGGGCAAGTACTTGAACAGGGTCCAGTAATAACCTACAAAACTGCCGATGATAACAATAATACTTCGGTAGATTACCTTGCTCTTAGTGCATTTGCTAAGAACTCGGAATATATTAAGCCGGTAATTACTGCAGGTTCCTCTTTTGAAAACCTAATTAAGTGGCTTACCGATGATATTGATGGTACTAAGAATGCTATCACTATTACCGTGGGAGATGCTGCACCCTCCGAAACAGAGAAACTGTTTAATGGTACTATCGGTAGTGCAGGTTCCACTCCAACTGCCGAAGAATGGATTGCTTCACTGGACTTGGTAAAAGACTACACAGACTTCTACCAATTGTTTATTTCACATATCTCTCAACACTTGGAACAAGATTCAGAGGTACTCAAAGTATACAAGGCTGCTGCTGATATGGCAAAAGAACTGATGGAATGGGTACTGTATATCGAAGTTCCCAAACACTTAACCCATTATACTCAAGGTACTCAGGCAAGAGATTACAAAGCTCAGGTTACTTGGGTACAGACTTGCCTTGGTACTGTAGGTAACTCTAAGTACATTGCCTACTTTGGTGGTGGACTTAAGTACTACAACGAAAATGGTAATCTTCAGGATTCCGATGTAGTGGGTACTATTGTTGGTTTGGGAGATGCCTCTGCTACTCAATATGGTCCTTGGAAATCCTTTGCAGGTATGAACCGAGGAGTTATTGGGGATGCAGTTGGTCCAGTATGCCCTAACTATGGTTCTCCTTCTCGATATAACGAACTGAACACTCTTGCTCAGAATTATATCAATGAGATGGTAATCAAAGATACTCCAGATTCAGGTAAGCAAACCATGCTATGGCATTGCTTCTCTTCTCAAGTGAAACAGGATTCTGAAAGATTCCTTTCAATCGTAAGACTGAACCTTTACCTGAAGAAGTTCCTTCGCCCGGTACTCAACAAATATATCGAAGAACCAAACGTTTGGAGTACTTGGAAGAGAATCTGGTTGGAGGTTAAACCTACCTTGGATTCTTTGGTAGACGAAGATGCTATGACCGAGTATACCTGGATGGGTGACCAAGATGCAACTTCTTGGGATGACCTTTCGGTTAATAATGAAGCAGATGCTCGTCAGGGTAAGTACCGTGCTATCCTTAAGTATAAGGATGTAGTTCCTATGCAAGAGGTAACTATGGAGATTGTAATCGATGCAGCTTCTAAGGCAGTATCAATCGTAGAAACAAGTAATAACTTATAAACTCATAACACAATGGGAGCAAAAGTAAAAAACCCACGGAAGAAATTCTTGTGGAGCATCATGTTCCCCAAACACCCTATCAATACTTATCTATTCCAAAGTTGTACTTTGCCAGATATTGAAATTGACCAGGTTGCTCATGGGGACGTCAATAGAGACGTTAAAACTGCAGGTAGGGTTACTATAGGTAATCTTATTGTAGAGAAACTTATGACTACTGCAGGTTCAGACACATGGCTTCATGATTGGCTTTATGCTTGCCAAGACCACATAGTTGGTGGAGGTTTGGTACCAAGCCAATATTGGGAAACGGCTATTGTAAATGAACTTGCCGAAGATGGAGTCTCGGTTCTTAATACCCACGTCTTCGAAGAGGTATGGCCATGTAAGATTACCGGCTTAGACTTGGACAGAATGGCTTCAGAGAATACCATTGAGTCCATAGAGTTCTCAGTTGGTACTGCAGATAAATACTAATTCCTTAGTCTATTTTCACTAAGATTCGGTGGAGGGGTGGGATTCCTGTGATAGGAGCTCACCCCTTTCTTGTTGTTATACGGAGTACTATGAACATTTGTAAACATTAAATATATCAAATTATGGAATTTAGAACATTTAGATTTACCGGACCTTCTGGTTTCGAATATGAAATCAGAGAACAGAATGGTGCTGATGAAGATATCCTCAGTAACCTTTCAGACATGAAGACTTTGATGAACCTTACCAAGTTCATTGCAGCAATTGTAATTAGAACTACTGCTACCCCTAATGGGAAATTAACCGTAGATGATGCCCTTAACTTACCAGTCAATGACCGTTATGCTATTATCTTCAATTCTCGTATCTTCTCTTTGGGAGAGGAAGTAGAATTCGAATATGATTGGGGCAAAGAGAATGGTGGTAAGATTACTTATGGCCAAGACCTTCATGAGTTCCTTTTCGATTACGGTACTACTCCAACTGTAGAGGATTTAAATCAGAAGCCAGATGCTATCCCTTATTATCCAGAGGGAGTTAGATTGGTAGACCATGAATACACTCTTTCATCTGGCAAGAGAATTAAATTCGATTGTATGACTGGTAAGGGAGAACAAGAGTTCATGAAGTTGCCTTTGGATAAACAAACTAAGAATACTCCTCTTCTTTGCCGTAATCTTCACTTAGAGGTTGATGGTAGTTGGGAGAAGGTAGAAAACTTTACTCCGTTTACTGCAAAGGATATGGCTGAGATGAGAAAGCATATCTTATCTATGGACCCTATCTTCAAAGGTGAATCTCATATCACTAACCCAACCACCGGAGAAGAAAGAACTTATCCTATAGTTTGGGCACCGAATTTTTTCTACCTGACGGAAGAGTAATGTTAGAGAGTGATTTTGTTTATATCACCAGAGCCGAGATAGCCTTAGACTATTTCGGCTTTTTACGTCTTCCGTACCGAATAAGGAAAATATTCAAGGAAATGGCCGAGCAATATTATAAACAATTAAAGAAAAGAAAATAAATTATGAATACCAGTAGGAGTATAGTAGAGGTCGGTGTTGCCATGGTTTTAAAAGACCGATTCTCTCAAGAAGCTGGCAAGATATCTGGGTCATTCAGAACCATGATGAATGATATGAATACCTGGAATAGAGGTATACAGATGTCAGCTTCCAATACAATGGACTTCGGAATGCAGCTCGTAGGGGGAATGGCAAGGGCCTATAAATACTCTGCGGGTGTTCAGAATGAAGTTTGGACTGCTTCGAAAATTGCTGGTGCTACCATTGCAGAACAAAGGGAAATGTTACAATTGGCAAAAGACGTCAATGAGATAACCCCTCTTACGGCTTCGGATGTTGCATCAGGACAAAGATACCTGGCTATGGCGGGTAATAAATTCGATGCTATTAAAGAGATGATTGGGCCAGCATCTAAGCTGGCTTCAATCTTTACAATGCCAGTGGGACAGAAAGGTGGTGTAGCTGACTTGATGACTAATATCATGTCAATGTACCAAATCCCAATGGGGGAAGCCGCTAGAGTAACCGATGATTTATATACTGCAGTTACTAATGCAAATATATCTTTAACAGACTTAGCCCAGTCCATATCTTATGCAGGAGCAGATATGGCAACTGCTGGAGTAGACCTTCGGCAAACGGCTGCTGCTATTGGTGTATTGGGTGACATGGGTATACAGGGTTCTATGGCAGGTACCTCACTGGCTAATATGATACGTTACTTACAACTATCCCTTGTTAATCAAAAAAAGAAAGGCTATAACGCTTTAGCAGACCTGGGCTTAAGCCCAGATGAATTCTTCGATGCTCAGGGTAATCTTATAGACCTTTATACTATATATCAGAAGTTTGCTAAGGCCGCAGTAGATTTACCTTCACGAATTGAAACACCAACTTTCTTCAATATCTTTGGAGTTCGTGGTAATCGTGGTATGCTCCCCGTACTTAGGGATATTGCTTCTGGTAGAGATAAGATGGGTAAGATACTTGCTACTTATGACCAAAACATTGGGGCAGTAAATCGACTCAATGAAGAACGTCTTAAAACTGATGCAGGTGTAATTGACCAATTCGAATCAAGTATAGAGAACTTAACAGTTACCGCAGGTGCAGCTTTGGGTAGAATCTTTACCCCAGTACTAAATGTGGGTAACTCTATAATCAAAGTAATTAATTCTATCTCAGAAACTTGGGTTGGAGGTTTTGGTCTTAGGGTAGGAGCTACTACAGTAGTAGTAGGTACTATTGTTGCAGGATTTAATACTGTAAGAGGTATTATTAGGTCTGTTGGGTATTTACAGGCTATTGCTACTGCTTCTACTGAAGGTATGTCTGCTGCAGCAATAAAAACTAATACTCAGTTTGCCATTATGGAAGCACACATGGTAAGGATGGTTAACCTTATGAGAACCATGGTTCAACTCCAAATGATGTCAAGCGGTATCGGTATAAATTCTGCTGGTAGATTTTATAACACTAAAACCGGAAGATATGTTAAGACACCAAATCCTGGAGTACCATTAGCAACTACTATGGCGGGTAATTTAGCTGGAGGGGCTTTAGCTGGAGCAGGTGCCCAAGTTGGTAGTCAAGTGGCTAGGCAAGGTGCTATAAAAGGTTTAACATCTATAGGTGGTAGACTTATGGGATTACTCGGTGGACCCTGGGGATTAGCAATTACTGTAGGTCTTCCTTTATTAATTGAGGGTATTAGTTACCTTAGTAATTCAGTAGATAGGAATACTGAAGCTCAGAATAAAGAGAAAGAAGACCCAACTACCATTAGAGCCCAGAATGAAGAGAGATTTATTAATGCTGTTAGGTTAGCTATTAAAGAAGGTATGAGAGATTCTCGTATCAATATCTCAGTAGATGGTCAAGCAGTTGGAGATTATGCTCCAGGTTCTCAACAAGATTTTACTGGAGCTGCATTTGTAATGGGAATATAAAACTAAAACACTATGGCTAGAGTATTAAATAAAGCAGCAGGTAAAATTGTTGAAAAGTACAATGACCTTACAAGAGATACGGCAGGTGTTCTTACTGGTCCCCTAAATAAATTATGGAGAGCTCGGATATTACTCAATCGAACTATCTCTACTCTTCCAAAGGATGATTCTCAAAAGGGTAAACTCTATAACCCAAATGGGGTAATCGGAGAAGCTCAAATATCGTCTAAGAACCCTATTCTAAATAAACAACTCCAGGCTAAATGGAGAATGGAATTACAATTCCCAAGGTTAGAAGAAGGTGAAGGAATAGACCCAGCAAAGGGGAATAAGAATACTACTAATTACAGAAACTTCGAGGCTAAAGCAGATGTTATATATCAGAATGAAGTAAGGATATATAACATGACTGTTAACCCCACTCAATATATTACCCTACAGAATAGACCTCCGGAATTGGACTTCCGAGGAGAAACTACATGGGCCACCATTAAATCAATGGGTCGCAATGTACCAATGTATCACTTTACTGGAGCTGAAGACATTATTCAATTCAATGTGTCTTGGTACTGTAATGACCCAGAAAATCCAGAAGAGGTAATCAATAAATGTAGGTTATTAGAGGCATGGTCTAAATCTAATGGCTACCAGGCTGCTCCCCCAATTGTTAAGATTGAGTGGGGGGATTCTGGTATATTCGATAACCACAATTATATCCTTACCTCAGCAACTTATACTCTGAAGAACTTTCAGAATGGTTATAGAGTAAGGGTACCTGGAAAGCCAGCTACTTTTGGTAATGGTAGGTTATTGCCTGCAGCAGCAACTCAAGAATTGATTTTCAAGAGAGTAAGTGCATATAACTTATCCTATGGAGATTTTATAAATTCCGATTCACTTAAAAAGACAGGAGGTATTAAATATGATTGATGTTAACCAATATCTAAAGGGAGCTAGCCCATATAATAATGCCTATGCTCTGAAGTATAACGAGGGGGATTATTCCTTAGAGGCTAAACCTCCAATAGTACCAGAATCCCCTAACGATATTCAACATACTGTTAAAGATGGGGAAACTCTGCAAAATATTGCTTTCAGGTATTATGGTGATTCTGGTAAGTGGTACATCATAGCTGAAGCTAATAAGATACTGAATCCTTTTAAGGAATTAGAAATGGGAACCCTAATAAGAATACCGACTTATGGCAGCTAAACAGAAACCTATATTATATAATGGAATGGGTCAACCTTATTTGGCCCTTTTCAATTTTGGAGGTATGCCTATAATGAATCCAATTACAGGTATACCCCTTGGAGCGTATATAAGTACCTGGAGTTATAGATATGATGAAGAAAAAGAAAACTTGGCTACCATTACTTTCGATACGGGTAATCCTGATACTGTAGATATTGCCGAGATTCAAGAGAACCAAAACATTTGTCTTCAATGGGGATATATATACCCTGATGGCCAATTTATATCTGGGCCCATAAAAATAATTAAGGTAAGAGAGTTCGAAGCCGTATTCGATTCTACAGGTACTCATGTAACTATTAAGTGCATTGATTCTTCAGGGGATTTAAGATATCAGCCTGCTTATGTTCATTCGGACATGGAAGGTTATAAATTATCTACCTATTTAGACAATGGTTGTGGGAATGCTACTGGTGTAATCATAGAAATATTTCAGTAATGGAACAACAGATAATAAGTAATAAAGTATACGAGTTACTACAAGTACCTACAGAGAGTACCCGTACTACTACTGGTAAAGTACTCTATGCTAACAAATACAGTGGAGTAGCAGAAGTAGCTATGCCAGAAGACTTGAAAGCTTTAATTGATAGTGACTTTGGATTAGTGGGCAAGAACGTCTTAGTTCAATTAGAACAGAAGATGAAAGGGTATACTAATGGGCCATGGTATGTGGATTCAAGGGATGGTGTTATCTATATACATAATCGGAAATTCCATGAAGAACCGGTATGTACTTATACATATCAAGGAGAGAATGGGGAAGTACTTAGAGTATCTTTTGCTACTCAGAAAATAACTAAAAGAGTTAAAGCAGTATTAGCTCCATCTCTAGACCCAGATAGTAAAGATTTATCTGTATTATCAACTAACATAAATGAACCAGAGGATAAGCCTCCATTAGCTTTAAGACCTCCTGTGGCTCAGGTAGATAACCTTATGGTGTCTAATATTACTGGCAATGGGTTTGAAGATTATAGAAGTCATCCTACTACTCCTACAGAGGTAATGGATGCTTGGGACACTCAGCTTCAGTATAACATGGAAAAAACTGCAGAATATAAAAAGCGGGTAGAGGAATATGAAGCAGTTGGTCCAGTAGGTGCTTATGAAGCAGGTAAGCAAAGAAAATTCGATGAAATGTCTACCGAAGAAGCACGAGCTACCATTAATCAAGCAGCTAATGAGTTACCTGACGATAAGAAGAATGCCCTTAAACAAGTGTTAAGAAATTCTAAGAATGGTAAAGAATTAGAAGCTAATCTTAAGAAATTATTAGAATGCGAAATGTATCTTTTCGAAGATGAAGATGGTATGGAATTTATGGTAGAAGAGTATGTAGACCCCTTAGATTATGACCCAGAGGGTTATACCTCTAAACAAGCAGGAGCGGGTATAGCTTCTGGTATCAATTTTCAAGCTGGAGTATTACCTGCTTCAGAGAGAGGTTTCGAAGCTTTAAAGAAAGACCCCTATACTGAAGTATTATCCGATATGGAAGTTGATACTACTAAGGGTTATGGTCAAGGTCAATATGGTAAGAGGGTTAAGGTAAGACATATGAAAAGGGTAAATCTCAAGGTACCTCTTTATAAACTTTACCATAATTTATTTAGTAGATACGGTGGTGCCGATAAGTATGCTTGGGCAGCTAATGCTAATGCCAATGGTGGTTTAAAGCAAACTGAGAAAAGGTTAGTATGCCAACTTCAGGTAGTAGGTAGACCTATGCTAGCAACTTCTCAAATAATCCGTATAGATAACGTAGGAAAACGTTGGTCAGGGCTTTGGTATATAAAACAATGTACTCATTCTATGGACGCTGGTCAAGGGTATATAACTAATATGGAATTAGTAAAGAACAATTCCAAGTCTGGCTCTGTAACTTCTAAAACTGATTTATCTACTCAAAACATCGTAGCTAATGATGCTAAAGCTAATGCTAAAACTAAAAAGGGGCAAGATAAAAAAGCCCTAAGTACTTCTCAGAATCTTAATCTTAACTTTACTTATAATGAGAAGGTATATTACAATGAGCATTTCTTGAATGATAAGGGAGACATAATTGATATCAAGGGTCAAGCTGAGTTCATTAGAAAGAAAGCTTATTATACGGAAGTAAATGCCGATAATCCCCAAGCCTTGGCAGAGGGTATAGTGTTATCTACAGGTAATACAGTTACCTCTAAGGGTAAGTTAATTCCTGGTAAGATATCGGTTAAACAAATCCAAGTGCCTGAAGATTATGGGGTTAAGTTTAATTATATGGCCATAGCTAATCGGGTATACCGAGACATAGCTAAAAGGCATAAGCGAATTGCAAGTCAAATCTATGTAGAAAAATAAGGGTATGAGTTACGAAACAGCAAAGATAATAACCGACGAAGGCTTAGAGGGTCTTGGTCGGTATTACTCTGTTTATCGTGGCATTGTTATTGATAATAACGATGTAGAGAAACATATGAACAGGGTAAAGGTATGTGTTCCAGAGGTAATGGGTGGAGTATTTGCTTGGGCATATCCTAAAGGACAACATGGTTCAATTAGTTCTGGTTTCAAATTCTTAGCCCCTAAAGTGGGAGATACGGTATTTGTTACTTTTGAATTTGGGGACCCAACTAAACCTCTCTGGGAATACCATGGTTGGGGAATGAGTCAAATACCCCAACCTCTGGATGGCCCCAATAAAATGGGGATAGTTACTCCCGAAGGAAACTTAATAGTAATAGATGATGATAACGGAGAACTCAATTTACATTTCAATGGGCCTGTAAATGTTCGTTCGGAGAAAGAGATAGTAATAAATGCCGAAGGGGATATCAATGTATCTTCTGGTGATTCCGTGATACTTAATACTGGAGAAAATGGCGGAGTAATCAATATTTTTCAATTAACCGAAAAACTAAATCAAACTATCCAAGAACTAGAACAACTTCGCGGTATGTTCAATTCTCATGTACACTCAGGTGTAACTACTGGACCAGGTTCTTCGGGTCCAACTTTAACTCAAGTAATTAAACCTTTCTCACAATTCGTTGTAGACGATTATGAGGATAAAACCTGCATACACTAATGGAAAAGAATTACTTTACAGACTTAGTTGGTATAGGTGTAACTTACCCTATCCAACTTACAACTAATGAAAAGGGTGAAAGAGGTTGGTACCCAGTAAATGGGGATTTTAAACTTATCAGAGATAATATAAGTTCGATATTATATTACATGATAGGCCAGAGATTTCGACAGGAAAACTTTGGTAGTAAACTATGGCAATGTATTGAGGAACCAAACTCACAAGCCCTAAGTTTTATAATTAAAGAGTTTTTAAAACAAGCCATAGGTGCTTGGGAACAAAGGATAACCTTCCAAAATATCACAGTTACTAGAGTTGATGCAAAAATACACATAGAAGTAACCTATGTAGTAAATGGAACAAATTCTAGTCAGTACCTCGATATCACCTATGATCGGTCGGATAATTCATTAAATACACAATAATATGGGAATCACAAATAAATGGCTTAACCCATACCAGAGGTCTTATCAACAGATTAAGGCCAAGCTGGTTGAATCCCTTATGGGACTCAAAGACCCTCAAGGTCAGAAACTCATAACGGATTATTCGGAGGGGAACATCTTAATTATCATCCTCTCATTGTTTGCGGCAATTGCCGAAGTACTTCACTACTATGTAGATAACATGGCAAGGGAAACTTTCCTATCTACGGCAAGAAGGTATGATTCGGTAGTTAAACATGGGGCTTTGGTAGATTACCATGCTCGAGCAGCAATTGCTGCTACAGTAGATGTAATCTTATCCAGAAGTATTACTGGTAATTCTATCGGAGCTAAATTAACTATACCTCAAGGAACTTTATTTACAGATTCTAGTGGTAATTCTTGGTTATCTGCCAGAGACGTAACTTGGTATTCAAATGTAACCACTTGTAAAGTACCAATTATACAACATGAGAAGTATACTGCAAGCGCTCTCAATAATATGGTAATACCCACTGGAGATAGAGTTATAATTCATCTTGGTACTCTACCCAATGGTAAGTATTATGAACAAGGCTCTATGTCATTACAGATAGGTGGGGAAACTTGGGTATTAGTAGATACATTTGCAAAATCCAAACCCACAGATAAGCATTTCATGGTTTCAGTAGATGAGGCACTCAATCCTTATATAATGTTTGGAGATGGTACCTTTGGTAAGAAGCCTGCAGCAGGAGCAAAAATAACCAATGTGGTATTCTACTTAACCAATGGTACTCAGGGTAATGTAAAGAGTAATACTATTACTTCTGTACCTTCAGTAATCTCTTCTTCAATTACTGATGCTACCGTAAGTAATGCTTACGATGCCGGAGGTGGTTCAAACTATGAAAACTTTACAATGCTCAAAGAACATATACCTTTGAGTGTAAAGACTTTGGGAGTAGCAATTACCAAAGAGGATTTCGAAAGTTTAGCTATGTTAGTTGATGGGGTAAACAAAGCTAAAGCCGATTATGAATGCGGTAGAAAGCTTACCGTATATATTAGCCCAGATGGTGGAGCAGTTGCTTCTTCTGAATTAATTAATAGGGTATATAATTTATTATCCCAAAGGGCTCCTATGACTACTTGGTTAAAGGTTAAATCTGCAGGCAAGGTTCAGATTATTCTAGAGATGGAAGTTACTGGTAAGAAGTCTTATAAGACGGCAGAGATACAAACTCAAATTCTTACAGCATTATACAATGCCTATTCTCCAGAGCAAGCTCAGATAGGTGGAAGCGTAAGGTTATCAGATATCTATGCCTTAATAGATAACTTATCAACAGTAGATTACCTTCACCTTACTAAATTCTATATTAAACCTTGGCCTACTACCATCTATGGTAATAAAGAATTAAACCTGGGCCAGTTTAAATTAAACAAGGCAAAGGGTTCTATGACCTACTACATAACCTTCAATTCCTCAACTACCTTTACAGTACGTTCGGTATCAAATGGTTATGTAACTACTGGCTCAGTTGGTAGCTCTATCCAGATTATCGATAAGGCTAATGGTTTTGACTTCTCTTTGGATATTCAGAACAATAATTATCAGTCTGGTTACAGATATTCTATTACGGTATCAGAACCTAACCATGACTATGAAGACCCCGGTTTTAATTTACCAGTATTCGAAAATGCTTCACAATTGACTTTAACCGTAAAAGAAATTGTATAATGATAAACCTCAAAAATCTAATCGACTTTTTGCCATTCGAGTATAAAGCTCAAGATACATATAAGGTAAATGGCAAAGGCATCTTAGAGAGGTTTCTAGAAATTTGTGGAGAGCATTTTGAAGATTACATTACAAAGGATATTGAGAATATCTTGGACATTATCGATATAGATAAGGCTCCGGATATGTATCTCAATTTCCTTTGGCAATTCCTCGGAGAAATGCCCTTTGCTTATGGGAACACTATAGATGCACAGAAATGGGCAGAGTACTTTAATGGGTTCTACTCCGATGATAAACTCCAAGAGTTATCTAAGCTTTGGATAATACCAAAGGAGGGACCCTTTACTTTAACCAGTACTCAAGTAAGAAACATCCTGAAGTATTCGATATCTCTTTTTAAAATAAGAGGTACCTCTGAGTTCTTCGAAATAATGATGAGGCTGTATGGGTTAACCTGCGTAGTAACTGACCCTGCAAAGGCTGATAATTATGATGGTTGGGTAAAAGGCAATCCGCACTTTGACCAGTATTACCATTATGACGATAAGTATACCTATGATAATACTTTCGATTGTTCTCAATGTATACCGGTAACCTTTAGACTTACCGGTCATGGATATACTTCGAACTCGGCAGCTTTCAGAAAATTTAGAGAAGCCGTAGAGGCTTTCTTTAAAAGATTCATACCCTATCATGTATCTTTCGATATTCAATATGGGTTTACCGTAAATGATGGGTATACAATTAAAGCTGAGTTAGTAAATCCGGACCAACCCAATCTTATTACTTCATATACCTCTGAAGTACCGGTAAAGGTAACTGTAACTTCAGATTGGATAAATGCCGACCTAAGATATCAGATATCCGGTGATAATATAAATTGGGGTTACACTAAACACGAAAGTGGTTCCATTTTTAATATACCCAGAGCAGGTACTTATTATTTTAGAAGTGTGGGAGACCCTACTAAGGTAACTCAAATCACGGTTAATCAAGAATCTTATAATCAAGTATATTCTATTACTTGTGACCCTATTACTGGAAAGATAACTCCTACTAACCTAAAAGTAAGTACAGTAGTAAGGGCAAACGTATTCTATAAGGGTACCGTGAAAACCTGTAATGTACGACTATCCGGTACTGATATAGTGAAAGTCTCTGGCTCAACTTGGGAATTTTCAGAGCCTGGTACCTACATCTTTGAGATTGTAGAGTTCCCAGTAAAGCAAACTTCCTTTGTTGTAACTCGAGAAGAGATTACATATAAGGTAAGATGTACACCTTCTGAATTTAGAGTTGGGGATAAGCAAAGTGTCAAGGATGCTACTACCACTCTTACCATCGAATCGAATTACCCAGAATCATTTACTGGTGAACTATATTGTAGGCTAATTGGTGATACTAAGTTGTTTAAGAACGGTGATAAGTTTACTGCTAATGGTTATGGTACTTATAAGTTTAAATGTACACTGGATAAAAGGGAAACCGATGAAGGTGTAGGTATATTCGAAGTAGTATCTGGTAAGACTGCAGTATATAGAATTACTGTTAGCCCACCAACAGTCACATTATTCAATGGCTCTGCAAAAGCTACAGTAAAGATACAACGTATTTCTGGTAATGGGGATGATTACAGAGTAAGGGTAATTGAAACTGGGGAAACCTTTAATGCTCAGAATGGTTATGTATATACTGCAAATAGGGCAGGGACTTATACCTTCCAGTCTGTAGCTTACCCTACTGCTAAGACTACTTTGGTAGTTAATAATTCTCCAGTAGTATATCAGAATAAATTAAAGATAGTACCTTCGGATGCTACAGACAGTCATTGGAAAGAACCTAACTGGGCATTACCAGAAGACCAGATAGATGATACTTATGCAGTATACCAATTACTGGATGAGAAGTCTGCTTGTAAGTTCCATCTTGAGGAAATGAAAAATGGGGTCAATGTAAGTGGTACTGCTACCTGTGATGAGAACAGAGAAACCTATAACCTTGATGAGGAAATTGTTCTTACCAAGACTGGGACTTATACCTTTGTGGCAGATGATGGTTCTTCATTAAGATGTCAAGTAATACTGGAAGATTATCCTACAATCATCGAGATTTCTTGTACTCCTACTTATGCAGAACTAAAGGGGAATGTTAAACAAGTATCTACTTTAATCAAGTGTACTTCTAATAAACCTGACTTCGATAGTCGAATAAGGGAAGTTGGTAAAGTAACTACTTATGACGCAGGTGGTGCTGGTTATGAATTTGTAACTGCACAAGCTGGAGAGTATATATTCGAATCAGTGGTAGATACTTCGAAGAGAACTAAGTTCACCGTAGTAGATGCAGACCTTTTAAGTGTTAGTCCTCAAAAGTTAGAATGGGAACATGATGACCTCTCAGAGAAAACATTTACCATTACAACTTACAGTAATCAATCTTGGCAAATAGTAGAACAATGATAAATTCAACAATCGATAGAATAACAGAAACCACAACTCAGTCTTTATTCAAGACATTCACTGTGGGTATATTGGGAGAGTGTACACAAATATTGTATGATTTGAGATGGATGATAGTCCTTGCAATAATTCTAATCCTATCAGACTTATGGTTTGGGTTATCTGTAAGTAGGTTACAGAAAATCGAAATTCGAAAATCTAGAGCGGGAAGAAGAACTCTAAACAAGATAGTAGATTATATCTGCTATGTTCTACTTGGTGCTGTACTTGGTAAAGCTATTGGAGAACCCTATGGGATGAACCCAATAGTGGTATCAATAACGGCTATGGTAATATGCTACTGTTTCGAAGTAGATAGTATATATGGACACATCTGTGAAATACATGGTATTAAGAAACGGTATAGTATATGGAGAATACTCTTTAAATTGTTAACCTTAAAGTTCAAGGATGTAGGTGAAGCATTTAAAGATATGTCAGAACAAAAGAATCAATTTAAAAATACTAAGGACAATGAAGACGTACTTTAAGTATGAAGGTATTATTAAATCAAAGGAAGCAGCAGAGGCAATTGCTGCTCCTTCTGGTTTAGGACCATTCTGTGGATTTGGCTCAGCTACCATAAATGGTAACAAGTTAGTGGTATCTCCTCAGGGAGTTGCTGGAAGTAAGTATGCCAATGTAATCAAGGATAGGATTATGGCAAGGTATATGGCAAAGGCTTCAGAAGATGGAGAATTGCCAGACGTGAACTTTGGATGTATTTCAAGAGATGGGTATGTATTTATATCCGATGAACAAACGATTACTATTGAGAACATCCAAGGTACCCAAGGTTCAACAGAAGAAGTATTACTCTTTGCAGTACATACTACTATTTCTGAACCAGTAGATAATCCAGTAGACTTTGTAGCTTATTGGAATGAATCCTCCGAAAGCTTCTACACCTTGTTTAAAAAGTCTCTGGATATTTATTATCCGATTGCCGAAGAGAGTCGTACACCGGATATCATTAATAATGATGTATATTCTAATTACGGTATGACCTATAGCAATCTTCTAGAGATGGTAGAGAGTGCTTGCCCTTATTACTCTAATAATAAAACTTCCGTTGTTCTTATCGGAGTATATGGTAAGGGTACTGATGCAATGACCAAACGAAATGAGAACTTTGCTATCGTACCCTATCAAGGTAAGTTTCAAGAAATCCCTTATACTACTGCTGCTCATAGTATGATGAAAGAATCAGTGAAAAGAGTAGAACAGATAAATTCAGGCTTTCCAGTAGTAGATGAATCGGGTACTAAGTTAAATATCAAGCAATACATTGATAGTCAAATTGAGGCTATCAGAAAAGAATTCTCTGAATCTCTGAGTACTGCTAACTTACCAATAGGTTCTATCATCCTTTGGGAAACCGATGTAATACCGGAGGGCTGGGCAGAATATACTAAGGCAGCTGGTAGAATAGTTATTGGTTACCAAGCTGGAGGAGTTCAGATTGGAGATGAAGTAATGCTACAGAATGTCGGAGATTACTATACTCCAACTAAAGGCAACTTCCTAATCTCAATTAAAGGCGATGACCTTCCTAAGCATAGGCATGCTCTTGGTGTATCTAAAGGTAAACAAGATAATGCCAATAACTGGGAGAATGTTCGTCCTCAATCTTTCTTTAATAGGGAGACGGGATTGAATGGAGATTTCGGTAGAGGAACTCCTACCAAGGGTATTCAAGATGGTGCTATCGTAGTAAGCTGGAACCTATTAGGGGGATCTTTCTTACAAGAAACTTCGGTAGAAACTTTGGATATTGAAAAATTGCCACCGACTATTACATTACGATATATCCAAAAGATATCATCATAAAGTTGTTATTAGTTATTTAGTAGTATTAAAACTCATGTGTATTATTTGTATTGTTTAAGAGTAAACATTTGTTTACAATCCGTGTTTTGCGTAGTAAAAATTAATTGGGAGAGGGACGTTGGGAAACGCCCCTTTTCTTTTGTGTTAATACTTAAGTTCTTCTTTAGCTCGGTCTTCCCAATATTGTATATCTTGTCTAAGTTCCGAGATGTATCTCATAGACTCATTAGTCTTAGGCATTTCGAAAAATTCGATAAGCATTATATTAGTTATTCGAGTACTATTTTCAAGCCTTTCCTTGATAAAAGGGGGAGGAGTAATTAATACCTCAAACAAAAGATAGGCATCTGGAGAAAGCTTATCCTTCATATAAGTATACATCATATCGAGCATTTCAGATTTAGCTTTCTCTTCTTCGGTATCATCCTCTAATTCTTTATCATTATCGAATAAGTCATCGAGTTTAAAGAGGCTTTGATTATACTCTGCCTGTTCTCCGTATGCAGAACGAAGCAATTTATTTTTGAATGTACTAAGTGATGCAAGGATTCTTGCTTTAAGATGTTCTTCAGTACATTCACCATAGTATTTGTTGAAAACAAATAACATCTTATCCCAGAAATAAGATTGGATAATATCCGGTGTAAGATTAAACCGTTTATAATCAATCTGTCTGGTAAGGTTTCTAATTACTGGCTTACAAACTTTATAAAGTCTGTTGAAAGTAGCTTCATCATATTCTTGCATAGGTTTTAATCGATGAAGCTCTGAACCGTTATTTCCTTTACTTTTTCCCATGTTTTTAAATATTCGTTATGCAAATATAAGTATTTTTTCTTATATAAAATAATAATATTAAATATTCGGGAGCTTAAGGTAGTGGATTAGTAGTTTCTAGATAGATGTCAACATACTTAGAACTATCTCGGTACTATCAAAATCTATTAGTTTATATAATATTGCAATATAGATATGAAGAAATTTAAAGACAACATCAAGTTCAGTTTTTCTCCCGAGTTTCAATTCGAGATACTCAGGTTTGTTTTAAAAGATAAGGAAGGGGGATTAGTACTCAAAAGGATTAAACCCAATTACCTGGTTCTCATAGAACACTCCCTTATCTTCGAAGGTATATCAAAATATTTTAAGAAGCAAGGCAGAATGCCCTCCGAGAATATCTTAAAGGAAGTATTAAAAGAGTTACTAGAATCCAAAACCTATGTGGATTTGGTAACTAAGGATGATATACCTAATATCAATAAACTAATAAGTAATCTCTATCATATACCACTATCGGATTCTGATTACATAAAAGAAAAGATATATCAGTTCTCTACCTATGTTGAGATGAAGAACTTAAATGATTCTTTTGATTTGGATAACTTCGAACAATACGAAGAATATTCGAGGAAGATTGAAAAGGTACTTCAGAAAAGTAAACCTAAGAAAGAGGATGAACCCCTATATATGATTCGGGATATTACCGAGAGACAGTTTAGAAGGCAATCAGAACCTTCAGTATTACCATGCCCATTTAAGCAATTGAATGATTTAACCAATGCAGGAGGTTATCCAGAACATTCGGTTAATGTGATACTAGATAAACCCAAGGCAAAGAAAACCTTCTTTATGGTAAACATTGCAAGAGGTTATCTCAGAATGAAGAAGTCAGTATTATATATTGATACAGAAAATGGCAAAGAACAAATCATGGACCGTTTTATTCAATCCAGTATCAATAAAACTAAGAAGGAATTATACTCTGGTGAGTATGATAAACTTGAGGCAAAGCATTTAAGGAAACTTGCAAGGTTTGGAGTTGAATTAGTAGTTGAGCGTGTACCAGCAATGATTACTAATACCACTTATATAAGGGAAAAGATAATTCAATTTCGTAATCAAGGAATCGATATTAAAGTTCTTATGGTTGACTACGCTGGTAAGCTTGCATCAATAGCGGGTGATAGAGAAGATTTCGAAAGGATATCTAATGTATACGTAGACCTTCAGAATCTGGCAGAAGAATTACATTTAGATATTATATGGACTGCCCATCACATTACTCGTGAAGGTAAAAAGCATAGGCTTACTAGATATGATGAGAATGATATATCTGGTTCAATTGCCATCGTTCGTAATGCCCAAGTTATCATGGGTCTTAACTCTACTGAGCAAGAAGAAAAAGATAATATTCTTCGAGCTGAGATAGTAGTACAAAGGGATGGTCTTCCTTCCGGTAGAGCATTATTCAAATGCGATGTCGAAAGGCAAAGATGTACGGAATTTACAAGGGAACAACGTAAACAATATGATGAAGTATATGGTAGTAAGTTGGATGAACAATTTAAAAAGAATACTAACCCGGATGCGGATTCTAAGAAAAGGGCTAATAATAGTGGAGATATATAAGTATGAGTAAGTTTAAAGATAATATACCAGGATTCCCAGGTTACCATGTAACTAAGAATGGTGATGTATATTCTATGAAGTGTAAGAGTGGTAAAAGGCCAGAGGCTTTTAAACAGAGACCTCGTAGGGCAATTTTTTCTAAGAAAGGCGGGAGAAGGAAAGCCCAGTATTATGAGAAACGTCATGTAGAGTATTACTGTAATATATGCGGCAAGAAAAGATATGAAAATAACAAACCAGTTTAAATCTAGACTAAAGACATACTTTATTAAACGATTGGGAGCATTCGATTATAAGCACGGATGGTTACGCATTCCCACTTGCCCATATTGCGGGAGAGAACAGAAGTTGGGAGTTAACCTTTCTATGTATAGAACCAATTGTTTTAGATGTAATGCCCATCCTTCTCCTGCTCAACTAATAATGGACATAGAAGGATTTACTGAGTACCATGAACTAATTAATTTTTTGAACAATGGACAATTTGATGAACTACAGTTTAAGGAAGAGAAAATCGAACTTGCCGAAAGTAAGCCCGTATATCTCCCAGATGGATTTAGAAATATTTCGCTCGGAGACAGCCAACTTGCAAAAAGCATTCGTGGATATATCAAGAAACGCGGCTTTAACCTCGAGAAGTTTTCAAGATGGGGTATCGGATATGGAACAATGGGTACGACATATGGGTACCTTATCATCCCGTTTTATTATCGAGGACAACTTAGGTATTACAATGCTCGAAATGTTATCGGAAAAGGACCCAGGTATAATAACCCAAACAAAGACATCACCGGTTTGGGAAAACAGTTTATCATCTTTAATCATGACGCATTGGAGATGTATCGGTCGGTATTCATTTGCGAAGGAGCACTTAATGCTCTCACAATTGGGGATAGAGCAATTGCCACAATGGGCAAAGCTATTAGTCAGTACCAAGTCAATGAACTACTTAAATCCCAATGCCAAAGATATATTATCCTTTTAGACCCCGATGCCAGGTCTTATGCTGTTAATCTCGCACTTAAATTAGTAGCTTATAAAAAAGTCAAGGTAGTATTTCTTCCAGAGGGTTTTGATGTAAATGATTTGGGGAAGAAACAAACACTTAAGCTAGTATATGCTACTCGGTATCAAAGTTATCAAGAATTGATATCAATCAGAAACTCATTGAAATAGGGAGTTCCTATTATATTATAAAATAATATATTTATGCGTGAACCATCTATCCATATAACTAAGTCTCAGTTTGAGGAAATATTAAATACCCTAGAGGTAGATAACTTCCCAGTTGAGGCTTTTTTTGTTATTGCTCGAAAGGAGGCAATAAATCATAGAGCAGTCTTAGTTTCTAACAATAAGAATACTAAGAAAGTTTCTAACATTTTACTAGCATCCAAGGGAGATGCTGCCCTTGTTGCTGATATTTTATACGCAACTCGTATAAAGTTAAAGCATAGGGGAGTTCGCAAAATAAATGAGAGTAATTCCCGAGAATGGGCAAATTGTAAAAAGCTTGCAGAAGTATGTAATACCTTTTGTGAAGATTTTAAATTTGATACCCGGGAAGGTTTTATTAAATACATTGAGACTGGGTTAAAGAGAATGACTGATTATCGTAATGTTATGCAAAGGTTATTATCCATGCAGGAGAACATTACTAATCAGGTAGATGCTGAGATAGAATTACAACATTCAGATTTAGAACTTACTAAAGAGATACATGATTATTTCATAGGTAAGATTGCTAAGGCAACTGGTATATATGAGTCTTATGAAAATCAGCCAGAGAAGTATGTACACTTTGCAAAGGTTGGTGACTTCTTAAAGGAGGAAGGCTGGGATTATAGGACTTTTATAGATGCTCAGTTTGAATCTCTTGCATGGTGTAATGGATTACCAGATATTGCACAGATGTATACGGATAAAGCAATTGAAAGATACAATAAGTATTTATATAAGAATAAGAATAAACAACTTCTTGGAGATGAACCTACAGTAGAGGGGAGTCTTTGGGATTCTATAAATAACTAAATGTATGAAAGGTTTACAATTTTTCGGAAACAGAGTAGAGGATGCAGCTAATGCTTTTATAGATGTCCTCAAGTATTCAGACCAATCCGTGGATTATCCAGATTTTAAGGATATCGAACCATGGCCTGATGAGATAATTAATATGTTCTATGTGATTTGGAAGAATGCCAAGTTCTCAGAACTAAGTGCCATCATTATGTATACCCAACAGTCTTCTAGGTTTGAAGAAATATCCGAATTGATGTTGGGTATTGGTTTGGTAGAGATGAGACACCTTGATAAGATATCGGACTTTTTACAAAAGGCAGATCCCTATGAGGATTACTCTACCATGAATATTAATCCTACGATTGAGATTGGTTCTACTTGGGAACAAGCTTTAAAGATTGCTTTGAATTCCGAGATAGAAACTATTGGTCACTACAAGAAAATCCAAAGAGCAATTGCTCAATACGAGGAACGTCCAGATTACGATGATGTGAATTATTTCCTTGAGAAATTGATTGCTGATGAGGAACATCATATCAAACTTCTTAAGGAAGCAATGGGCATGGATAAAGCCACTAAGGGTGTAACGGTAATTATCAAATGAGTAAGATAATTATTCAGAATGGGAATATGTGCGAACTTGACTTACCTCTTAAGTTCGCACAGAAACTTTATAATGAGTTTGCCATTCGACATCCGAATGCTTTCTACTTACGTACAAGGCAAAGAGGTATGCAGAATTGGGACGGTAAGATTCATTACATCACCAAGACTGGGCAATTTAAAATAGGTTTACTTCCCAAAGTATACGATATGTGTATTGAGATGGGGATTAAACCTAAAGTTGTAGATATGAGACAACCTTTACCTAAAGTCAGTAAAGTAGTTACGAATATAGGCAAATATAAATTAAGACCAGAGCAAGAGAAAGCTGTTAAGGCAGTTATCAATAATAAGATAGGGAATACACCTTTTCATATTGGCGTATTAGATTACACTGTTAATGCAGGTAAAACACTTATCATGTCGTCTTTATATTTATCCTATAAGAAACAGTTAAAGACTTTGCTAATAACTAATGATTCGGATTGGTTAAACCAAGCTAGAGAAGAATTTAAGCAATACCTTCCCGGAGAGGATATCACTTTTGTTCAAGGCAAGGTTTTAAACTGGAGTAACTTTACTATAGGTATGGTTCAATCTATCTCAAGGAATATGAGATTTTATCAAAAGGAATTATCCCAGATAGATATGGTACTCATAGATGAGGCTGACCAAGGAGGTAGTAAGCAATATCAGAATGTAATTACTCGGTTATTTAATACCAGAATTCGTATAGGGTTATCTGGTACCATTTATATGAGTAAGCTTGCTAAGGATAAGGTTAAGAATATGAACCTAGAATGTTTCTTTGGTAAAGTGATTGCTGAGTTTAAACTTAAGGATTCCATCAAGAAGGGTTACTCAACTAAAACTATCGTAAAGATGGTACCCGGTAAACCTTGGTATGGTAATTGGGAATCTGATTGTATATCTTATAAAGAGATATATGATGATTCGATTACTAACAGTTATACTGCTTGGTTAATGGCATATTCCAGATTACGATGGAATATTAATCAAGGTAGATATCCTGCTCTTGTAGTATGCAAGCATATTGCACATTGTGAAAATCTATATAAGTTCTTTAAAAAGAAACTGGGAGATGCCTATAATATTGCCTATGTGCATGTTAATACTCCCTCTAAGTTAAGACAACAAATAATGATGGATTTTAGGGAAGGCAAAATAGATATCTTGGTATCAACTACAATCATTGCTCGAGGTAAAAACTTTCCTAAGCTTAGGTATTTACTTAATGCAGCAAGCATGGATAGTCAGGAAAAATCTATTCAGTTTCTTGGTCGTTTGGTAAGAACCGATAAATCGAAAAAGAAAGTATACCTGGATGACCTTCATTATCCTGGCCCTTATTTAGATAGGCATGGTAAGCATAGAAAGCAATATTATCAGAGACAAGAATTGAAAGTAATACTGTTAGATAAGCTATGGAAGAAACATCCTAACCATAGCCTTATTAAGAGTTAACTAGAAGTACTATGAGTATTTACTTTTTCTCCGTAGGAGGAAAAGAAGATTACAATTAATAAGCATATAGGCATTATGAATAATGATAAACTAATATGTATCAGAGACGAAGATGATACTAAACTAATTACTCTCTTATCAGAAGGTTGGAGGATAATCCAAATCTCTGCATCAGATCAGGTATTTATTGCTGGGTACTCTTAAGGAAACCCAATAATACTAAAAAGAAAATCAAAGACTTTCAGTAATGGAGAAATATATTTTAATTACAGCGGTGGTTATTATGATAATAATACTCGCTTTAGACTTCATACTTTCTAAGGATGGCTATCAATGCCATTCATGTAAGAAACGTTTTCATAAAGAGGATTTAGAAATCAAGGGATGGCATTTAAAAGAATGGGTCTGTCCCCATTGTAAACACCTTAATTACACTTATGATGAAGAAGATTAAAGAATGGTTTAAGTCGTTTAAGTCTCTTGTTGTGGGAGAGGTACATAATCCTAAACATGTATTCAACTGTAGAGATTTGATATGGATATCAAGCTTGGAAACTTCTCAAAATACTCCCGAATGTTTTACTCATTATTTCTATCTGTACTGGAGTAATAGTATGGTAGTCAAAGTATGCCAAGAGAGTCATGATAGAAATTCATACCAAGAATTATATAAACTCAGGGAACTATTTATTAATAACATCGGTTATTCCTATATTCCCATAGAGGATAACAGTGAAATATACATTTTTTTTATAAACGAAAAGGATATATAATGGCTAAGAAAAAGAAACAACTTCCTGACTTATCGAAGCAAGATATTCTTACTCCCATAGATGTAAGTACTCTGGGGACTAATGGAGACCCTTGCTTTGGTATTGGATATGATTTATCAACTAAGGAATGTAAACTATGCGGAGACTCAGAGCTATGTGCATTCAAAATGTCACAGAACTTGAACATCACCAGGAAAGAACTTGAACAGAAGAATCAATACAAGGATTTAGATGTACTTGAAGATACCGTTGGTATCAAGAAATACATCCGAGGCTTGATTCGGAAAGGGAAAGACAGAAAAGAGGTTATTACCAAAACCGTTGAGAAATTCGAAGTACCAAGAAAACGTATTAGAGAACTTTATAAAGAGTGTACTAAATAATGAAACCAATAGAGATGATATGGGCTATGTTCAAGGTATACCTTAACAACCCAAATTACTATGTAAAGCAAGAAGATGTACTTGCTAGTTTGTGTATGGAGGGTTCTACCGATGTAATCAGGATGTGTAATTCATTGGGAGTACATGTTTCTAGACCCGAGAAATTAACCTTTGGACAACTTTTACGTAAATGTAATATATTATGAACAGATTTAGATTTATCAAAGTAAGGGAGGTAGTATCTCCCAACAGAGCAAACCCAAATGATGCTGGGTTAGATTTTTATGTACCAACCAACCTGACTTCAGAGGATATCCATTCTAAGAATGAATTAGATTCAGGAGGGTATGATTTGGATATCCCATTTAGTGAACATTTCGTAAGGCATATAGCTTTACAACCTGGGCATAGGATACTTATCCCATCGGGTATCAAAGGTTTGCTAGAACCTCCTGCATCTATGTTAATGGCAGCAAACAAATCTGGTATAGCTACTAAGAAAGGGTTAATCTTTACTGCCGAGATAGTGGATTCCCCTTATGTTGGAGAGATACATATTGGGATATATAACACTTCTCAAGAAATTCAGGTTATCGAGGCTGGTCAAAAGCTGGTACAATTTATTCATGTACCCATTTATATTACCGAGCCAGAGGAGATTCAGCAAGAGGAGTTTTATACTGAATCACAAATGTGGGGAAGCAGAGGAGATAAAGGATTCGGATCAACCAATTAATAATCATAATATATGGCAACTTTAGATGAACTAGCGAATAGAATATCGGTATTAGAGAATCGATACTCAACTTTAAACAGTGTAGTGAACGGGCATACTACTGAGATACATAATCTTGATACTAGATTAGATACTGCAGAATCTAAACTAAATAATCATGAGGAACGGATTAAAACTCTAGAAGTTAAAGTAGAAGATCACGAAAGGAGACTTCAACTGATAGAGAACTCTCATATAAAGTATACCGTATCAAGAAAGGTAAAATATCCCAAGAAAGCAGACCAGGGATTCTATCTGTATCTTCCTGAAGATCTTACGATTGATATTCTCATGGAATACAATAACGGAGTAATCAAACAGAAATGGAACTGGTTGAATAGAATCTTCAATCCTCAGGGATTTGGTAAAGTATCATTCGACTTAGATAGAAACAGTGAAGGACACATTAAAACCATCGTTCTTGGTCAGAACACAAGGTTATTAATACCAACTGGTATTCATATTGAAGAATTCACTCCAGTTAAATCCGTACTGAAAGCTGCAAATGAAGAAACTAATTCCATCAACAGTGGGTTAGTATACGGTATAGAAGTACTTGGTCAAGTTCCAGGAGATGAAGTAGTGGTAAGTGTATTCAACCCAACTTCTGAGATTATTGGAATCGAAGCTGGAAGTATATTAGTTCAAGTATTACATTTATTCTCTTATCATACAGTACCAGAAAAAGAATAATTACTATGGATATTTCTAATCTGAAAGAAAAAGCCCCTGAAATCAAACAGGGGCTTGAACTTGAGAATATGTATGAGATTGGCTATCGTCAATTAGACTGTTATAAACCCTTAGAAAGGTTACCAGAATATCCCATGGATATTAACAGTACTAAAAATCAATCTCTTATGAAAACCCTTATATCTCAAGTAGTAGAGGAGTTAATGGAGGGTTATGAATCTACTTCTAATATAAATGATATTCTAGAAAACAAGGGATGGAATACCAATTTATATACTGACGTAGAAGAGATTCAGATAATCAACAATCTACAGAATGCTAATGAAGAACAAGCAGATGCAATAGGATTCTTCTTATCAGCTCTGATATATGCTAATATATTGCCAGAGGATATCTATAGTTGGGCAAACAAAGAACTGACTAAAGGGCAAAAGGCAGTAGAAAACTTAGAAGATGTAATGGCATTCGGCATTCATATGATTTTAGAGATGGATGCCGTTAGTAGTATATTCAAAAATTTCAAGCTAATATCAGAAACAATTGAGGATAAAACTTCCGAGTATATAAAGGGATTCAAGGAAATGAGTCCAAATTTGCATACCGATGAGAAAAATATTTTGTTTCAGATAGTGTATGTTTTGAATCTTGCTAGAAATACTCTTAAGAATCGTACATGGAAACAGTCACCAGTAATAACTAAAGAACTAGAATTCCAGGATAGGCTGGTAGAGGCATTCTATTATTATATGGGATTCCTATCAATAATGGGATTTACTCCATTGGGTATATACGAGCTGTATTTCAAGAAAGAACGGTTGAATGAATGGAGAATCACTACACAATATTAACTTAATATTGAATTATGAAGCAAGACAATATACCTGGGTACCCAGGTTACTACTTAGATCGAAAGGGAAATCTTTGGAGATTTAAGGAAGATAAATGGGATTGTAAAAATATGAGTAGAATAGTAAGACGAACGAAAGGAGAGATAGTAAAATGAGTGGTTGGAATTCAAGGTTACCCGGATTAGAGCTTAATACAGAAGAGCAAATCCATTCATTAGAGTTTGCTACTTCACAAGAAGCATGGGAAAAGTTAAATGAAGGATTTCTAAGACTAGAACCATCTTTATTTGCAAAAGGTGCTACCGCAAACAGTGGAGTAGCTGTGGTATATAACGTATTTATAAAAATACGTAAAGCTTGGGTAGATCCAGATTTTGATTATGGTAGATGTTTCAATTACAAAGAAACTAAGTGGACTAGCTTATTGAATAACTACATAGATTTTAATAAGCTTGACTTGTTGCGTAGTAAACTTAGAGTACTGAGAAATAAGTACAATCAGAATTACAATATAACCTATATGTTTAACAATCATCATGATAACGGTAAACAATGTTTAATTGCTGCTACATTCTCCAAACGATTTGGGGAAGACATACCTGTTATTACAATGGTAATCAGGGCATCCGAGATAACAAAAAGGTTAATCTTCGACTTCTTACTAATACAACGAATGGCGGAATATGTGTACGGACCAGAACAATCAGTACAAATCAATTTATTTGCCACTCAAATGTATGGGAATGTAGAAACACTTCTGATGTATCATACTCATAAACCTTTGAAGAAGGTATTAAAGGGAACTGATAAGGAAAATTCTTGGATAAAGAGATTGAATGAGGTATTTGATAAATTTCAAAACGGTAAAGAGAAAGATTTCTCTAGTTTTAAGGTATTCTTTAGAAGTTTTAAAGTGCTTCGACCAGATTTATATAAGGAAACATATAAATCTATGAAAGCAAAGGAATTACTTCTTGAATATGAAGATATCGAATATCCCGAGAATGTAATCTCTTACTCTCAACGTAAAGCATATAAGAAGAAACTTTTAAAACAGAAGAAATGAGAATTTATAGCAGTAGTTATGAGTTAATGTCTGAAATGGGCAGAGAACTCAACAGTTATGGTCAAACTGTAAAACCAAAGACTTACCAGAATAAGAATATTGAAGGTAATGAAGATTTTGTAACTAAAGAGATCATTTGCCAACAATATTGCTTAACTTCTTTGCAAGATCCAACGTGGTTATTCTTCTATTCAAGGTCTAGGGAATGGGCAGATGCTGAGTTCCAAGAAAGGATTGATACCTCTGATATAATTAACCCGGGCAAAGCTTGGGAATTAAGAAAAGACTTATGGGAACAGTTTTTGGTAGATGGTAAATTTGATTATACCTATAACGAAAGGATGGTAATTCTTCCCTATACCATACAATTACTAAGATCAGATTCTGATACTCGTAAAGCGGTATTACCCATATTTAATGGTAATGGTGAAGATGATACTCTTTATTATCATGGTAATAAACGTATACCCTGCTCTATGTACTATGATTTCCTTATCCGAGAGAATAGTAAGGGAGAGAAGGTATTACACATTTGCTATCACCAAAGAAGTTCGGACTTTGTTACTCACTTTGGTAATGATGTATACCTTGCATGGAGACTAATGGAATATGTAGCTAAAGAGGTTGGAGTAAAACCAGGTTATTTGTATCACACCATAGACTCATTACATACTTATCAAAAAGACTGGGATAAGTTAGCCAGTTCTCTAAGAGTATTTGAGGATACTATCCTATAATACATGCTTTATTTCTATTTTGTTTTGATGTCATTTTCGCAAAATGATTTAAAGTAACTTATATCAGGTTTAAGGAAGTAGGTCTGGGAAGATATACTTCCTTATTTTATTTAAAAAACTTCTAGTATGGAAACGAAATATAAGATTATAACCAATAAACAAGAGCTTAAGAAACTTATTGCTTGTTGTAAAGCTACAGGTTATGCTTGCTGTGACTATGAAACAAATGCAGAACCTATATATAATAAGGGTTTTAAGCCAACTATACTCTCAGTATCCTGGATGCCAGGGTTTGGTGCTTCCATTCCTTTAGACCATTTCGAAACAAAAGATTATACTTCACCGGGTTGGAATTGGAAAAAGATGCTAAAGAAATTTGGGGAAGAGGTAATCGAGAATTATGACATTGTAAAGGTTGCATGGAACTGGAAGTTTGATGACCAGATAAACCAAAAGTATAAAATATTCTATAGGGGTACTTGTTTAGATGGTATGCTTGCAAAATATGTTCTTAATGAGGAAAAACCCCATGACCTAAAATCAATGGTAAGAAGGTATTTGCCTGAGCATGGTAATTATGAGAAACAAGATGCTTTTGATAAAATACCTTGGGATAAAAAAGAATTAGACCCACTTTGCCATTATGGGTGTCAAGATACAGATTATACTCTTAGGTTAATGATATTCTTTGAGAAGAAGTTGGTGGATTTAGGTATGTATTCGGTATTCCGTAATTTATTCATGTGTAATTCACGAGTACTAACATCGGTAGAAAAGGAGGGTTTATATCTAGATACTGAGTTCAATAAAAAGCTTTTGGAAGAATATAAACCAAAAATAGATGCTGCTAGAGACGCAATATACGCTTTGCCAAGAGTAAAGAAATTCGAAAAGAAGTATAACCAAGAAAAGATTGATAAATATATTCAATCTATCGAATCAGAACTTGAAGAGTTAGATTATAATGACCCAAAAGATAAACGGAAGATTGCATCAAGGGAACAGAAAATCTCAAATATCAAAGCAGGTATATTCACAACTAAAAAGGAACAAGAATTAATAAGGCCCATTAATTTGGGTAGCCCAGTTGATTTACCTGCATTGATGTATTCAGAAGATGGCTTTCATTTTGATGTGATTAAGGATAATGAATCTGGTAAACCAAGTACTGATGAAGAAACTCTTACTAACCTTAGGTTAACGATTAAAAAGCCAGATTCACCAAAGGCAATATTCCTTGATAAGCTTCTTGAATTACGAGGGTTAGAGAAAATGTATAAGACCTATATTTATGGATGGTGGGAAAAGGTACAAGATGATTCTAGATTACACGGTAGGTATAATATACATGGTACAGACTCTAATCGGTTTAGTTCTGCAGACCCAAATATGCAGCAGATACCAAAGACATCGGTAGACCCCAATATCAAGAAACAATTAGTTGCTCCTCCGGGATATTTATATATGGCATTTGACTACTCACAGGCAGAGTTAAGAATGATGGCTCATCTATCGGGTGATGAAACATACCTTGATGCTTTTGCAAAGGGGGCTGACCCTCACTTGGGTATAGCAGCAGCAAAATATGGAGTATCAATTGAGGAAGCCTCTAAAATATACGAAGATGAAAATCATCCTGACCATAAATTATGGAAGACTAGAAGAAAACAAGCTAAGCAAATTGCATTCGGTTTGATTTATGGTATTGGGGAAGCTTTACTTGCAGTAAAACTATCCGATCCAAAAGCTGGTATTATAGTTACTAAAGAAGAAGCCCATAAAGAAATGGCAGAGTTCTTTGAGAAACATCCAAAGATACTTAAGTTCAAAGAGAAGCAAGAGAAATTCCTTCGTAAGCATGGATATTACACTCAGTTATTTGGTACTAAGAGAAGATTACCACAAATATACTCAAATGATAAACAAGAAGTTGCTTATGCCATCCGTTTGGGACTTAATTTCCCATGTCAAGGTGCTGCAGCAAATATGACTAATTTTGGAGCTATCCTTGTTTATTGGTTAATGAGACAAGGTAAATTACCACGTATGCTTGAAGTAGCAACTGTTCATGATGCAGCCTATTTTTACTCAAAGCCTGAATATATTAATACTTGGACTGTTTTTAAAATATGGGATATATTGAGAAACCCTAGTACTAAGAAATATTTTGGTTTTCAAGTGGATGATGTAGATATGTCAATGGACTTCTCTATTGGTAGGTCAATGGCAGAAGAATTACCTTTTATTCCTGGGTATGATTATAGAAAGATGCTTCAACCAGATTTCTCAGTAGAGGAGTATATGGAAGAACATAAGAAGTATAAGAATGTAATCATTAAGGATTATCCTAAATTGTTTAGTAAAGAGATAAAGCAGTATGAGGAAGATTTTAAAGGGAAACTTAGATTGCATTGGTTGCCCTAATTACCATGTTACCAAGAATGGTAAGGTATATTCTAATTATAAGGGTAAAGGTTGGGTAAAATTATCCCTTAATCGAATTAAAAATAACGGATACGTTATAGTTTCTATTAGGGATACGAATGGATATAGGTATACTTATAACATTCATCAATTAGTAGCATTAGTATATGTACCAAACCCAAATAATCATAAGTATGTATGTCATAAGGATAATATAAGAACTCATAATCATTATAAGAACTTATATTGGGGTACTGCTAAGGAAAATACTCAACAATGTATTAGAGAGGGTAGGTTTAAATTTTCAGATACAAAGTTAAGTAGACCCGATATACTTCAATTACTTTATGAGTATGATACTGGTATGATAAAAGCAAAACTTGCTAGGAAGTATGGGATATCACCAATGTTAGTATATAAATATATTAAGAAAAGAAAACGTTATGAAAAAGATTTTGAACGGGCCCACGGTATGGAGGGCTAAATGCCCAGTATGTGATTGCGAATTTGAATATGATACCAGTGAAACTTTTGGGGTTTATAATAAATCTGGGGATTATTTTAGGATAGTACAATGTCCTAATTGTAAAACTAATATAAAGCATTCAGATTCAGTACCTACCATTACAGGAGTGAAAAGAGAAGATACTATGTATACATAAATAATATAAATTTATGGAATTATGGCAACACAGAAAGAGATTGATAATGCAAGTAAGTTAACTGCCCTTACTTATATGGTTGCAGGTTGCTTAGGTTATTCTATCGAAAATTTACTTAAGTATTTAGATGTGGTTAATCTAAGGTTGAGTGGACAAGAAAAAATGTTACTTAACCGATTAAAGACTCAGTTATCTCAAGTACAAACTAATCTTACTACTTTAGAGGGATTGGCTTTTAAAGTAATGGCTACGGATGAGGATGGTAAACTTGCTTATGAAGATGCCACCCATATTTATTGGGCTGCATTTTTAGCATTACTCGATAGAGGTGGTACTGATAACTTATGCGACTTAAGATTAATGGCTTTGGTAGATAAGATAAGCATCTATAAATCTCTTCTTAATTTGCCTGGTATGAAACTCTCTTATCAAATGGCTTTTGCTCAAGTAACTAAAGCAATAAGCAAAGGAGAATTTAGTAAAGAAGACTTTAAAAACCTATTAGAAGTTTATGAAGACGGAGCTAAAGAAACTAAAGGTTAAATTTGAGGGTAGGTCCCTAGAAATAGATATTCAAAAAGAATTGTCTATCAATGAGAATATCATTAATTCTCAGCTACGAGAATCTCCTTCTAGTTATTATATTCTTTGTTCTCTTAGAGATAAGTATATAAAGGAAAGAGATTTACTAGCAAGGGAAAAGGATGAAGCCTATTCCAATGCTTGGGTATATTATAAGGATGCTAATGAAAGGTGGAATAACGAATATGTTTCTCATAAGGCAAATCTTAACAAGAAGTATTCTTCTATTTATGAGAGATACTTAAAAGCTGTAGAAAAAGCAAATAAGTTCATAGCTATATGTAAAGCCTATGAGAGTCGGGAGAATATACTAAGAACTATTAATGCGAATCTAAGAAAGGGTTAACCCATTGAACTATAATTAATTACTAACTTTTAAAAACAGTATTAGAATATGAATTATTCAATGACATTTATCTCACCTCTTGTGGCTGAGAAATTTAATCAAGAATTACCTGGATGCCCTACAGAAAATCGGGTACTTATTTTATCTCCAAAGGAGGTAAATCAAACTAAATCCGGTTTGATTATCCCTGAACAAGTAAAAGAGGGAGTTCCTCGTAAAGGGGTTGTAGTAAAGAGTGGGGAAATTACCGAAGAATACAAAACCTACCGAGAATTGGTTGCTGTAGGTAGAATAGTTACCTATGGTTTGTATGCAGGTAAAGAACTTGAATTCGAAACGGACAAACTATCTCCTGCTCTCAAACAACTTTTAGAGAAAAACGTTCTTACCGTATTGAGTATGAACGAAGTAGTTTACTCAGAACCGAATAATTAAAACTAATCATTATGATAAAAGACAAGAAGAAAAAGAAAGTTTCATCAGAGGGACTTTCTACAAAAGAAAAGATGCTAGCTAGAAAGAAACAGCTAGAATCCAAGGGAAATGGTAGTGGGTTAGTATATCCAAAAGAGGGAACTCTGAGGATGAGAATTAAATCTCCGGGTGATGACCAAGAATTGGGTATCGAAATTATTCAATTCTACCTGGGTGGCAATTTGGGAGGAGTTATATCTCCGGCTACTTTTGATGAACCTTGCCCATTCATGGAGAAATACCAAGAATTGAAAAACTCCAAGGATGAAGATGACAAGGAACTTGCCAAGAACCTGGTACCAAGAAGAAGATATGTTATCGGTGGTATCATTTACTCAGATGAAAAGGGTAGTAAGATAGATTACGAAGGCAAAGATAAGGGAGTTTTAGTTCCTCGCTCAGTATACCAGGATATCATTGACCTTTACCTTGATGAAGATGAGGCAGGTGATATGACAGATCCAAAAACTGGATACGATATCAAGGTAATTCGTTCCGGGTCTGGTAAACTAGATACTACTTATTCTGCCCGTGCTTGCAAACCAACTAAATTGGACAAGAAATATCAGGGTACAATTGACCTTGAGGGGATAGTTCGTTCTCAAATAAAATCCTATGATGAGTTGGAAGATTTGCTTTCACAGTATCTAAATGAAGACCATGGAGATGATGATGAGGATGATAAATCCAAGAAGAAAAAGAAAAAGGGAGTTCACAAAGACCATTACATGGAAGATGATGAACCTAAGAAAAAGAAAAGAAAATACAAATCGGATATTTAAGGGTTAGTAATATGGTTTCATTCGAAGGTGGTAATTAGATTCGTTCTGTTATCACCTTCTTTAGTTTAAAGACATTACATTATGGCAAAGAAATCTAAGGTTGGTTTAAAAGTACCAACAGCAAATGAGATGGCAAAGAAATATGGGAGTATGATTAAATTAGCTTCAGAAGTAACTGATACCGATTTATATATACCATCTACTTTCTTTGCTTTGAACTACTTATTCGGTAAGGGTATTCCTTATGGTAAAATTGTAGAGATTGCTGGAGAAGAATCATCTGGTAAATCCTTGGTAGCTTATAACTTTGCTTATGCTACTCAACAACTTGGTGGTCATGTAATATGGGTAGATGCAGAACAATCCTGGATGAACTCCTGGGCAGAGATTAATGGAGTAGACCCTGCAAAAGTAACCATTGTTAATGATACTCGTATTGAATATATTGCAGATGTAGTAGCAGACTTAGCAATATATTTACGTTCTCAATTAACCCACAATGAACCGATACTTCTGGTAATCGATTCTATTGCAGCAACCGACTGTACGGATAATATTGATGCTAAGATGGTTGATGGTAAAGCCGAAATGGGAGGTAGAGCAAAGGCTCTTTATAAATACTTCCGTATCAGAAGTGAATTATTCTACAAACTGGGAGTATCTCAGATATATATTAACCAATTAAGAACTGCTTTGAATGTCGGATTTGGAAAAGATAACACAACAACTACAGGAGGTGCAGCACTTAAGTTCTACGCTTCAATCAGAGCTGCTTTCTATTCAGGAAGGTCTGTTACCATTAAACAAAATGGGAAAGAAAGGAAAGCTGGGAAACTTGTCACTATCAGACTTATTAAAAATAAAGTTGCTCCTCCTCGACCTACAATCAGCAAATGCCCTGTATATTTCAATCCTAAATTCCACGAAGTCGGGTTTGACAGATGCTATGCTTTAGAAGATGTATTGGTAGATACCGATGTAATCGAAAAAACTACTGGTGGGTATAAATTGAAAGGTAAAACTCTTGCAAGAGGGGAAGAGAAATTCCAAAAGCTTTTGGAAGAAGACGATGAACTTCGTAGAAAACTTTTACGGAAAGCCGGAGTAAATACCATAGGTACTACTAAAAAGCAACTGGAGAAAATAGAAACAAATCTATTCCCAGTCGATGGTGTAGAATATGAAAACTATTCAGATTCAGAAGAGGAGGAGGAAGACGATGAATAAGAAAGAGGTAGAAGGTATAGAGAAAGTAATTAAAGAGTACCTTAAGAAAAATTTGAGAATGGAATCTAGGGTTAGGTATCTAGATGCTTATAGCCAACCAGAGAATTATTTAGATGTATATCTTGGAGAGGAAAAGATTCAAGAAGTTTCACTTTATGAATTAGATTTTGGACGATGAGCAAGAAAACAATATTACTGATTGATGGATGTAACTTACTTCACCAAAGTTTCCACAAATTCGAAAAACTTAAATCTACCGATGGCAAACCGAGTGGGGCAATATTCGGATTTTTCAAATCTCTACATATGTATCTTACAAGGTTCGAACCGGATGAGGTTTATATTTCATTCGATAATGGTCATTCACCAGTAAGGACGAAGTTATTGCCCAATTACAAGGGACATAGAAAAAATATATCTGTAGATTACGAATCATTGCAAAAGCAAAAGGCAATTATAATGAAAATGCTGGGTATGCTAAGAATTAATTATATCTTCGATAAAAAGAAATCTACAGTATATGAAGGGGATGACTTCTTAGCATACCTTGCAATTAAAAAATTTCAATCCGAGAAAATGATACTTATATCATCGGATAAAGACTTTAACCAGTTGCTATCAAATAACCTGAGGATATATAATCCCAGAAAAGATGAGATGATAAGAATGGATAACTGCAAAGAATTATTCGGTTATCATTCTCATGAAACGGTAGAGTACCTTGCAATGGTTGGAGATACTTCCGATGATATACCAGGGTTCCCGGGTATAGGCCCAGTAAAAGCAAGGAAAATCCTTGATGAGGGTAGAATTGAGAAGTTTATTGCCCAGAGTAAGAACAAAGAATATCTTCAAATATGGAAAAGGAATGAACAGTTAATCGACCTTTTCTGGTTTGTAAGACATAACCCATTGGATAAGTTACCAATTAAGTCAAAGAAGAAGTTTAAGTATGAGAAATTCAAAGAACTTTGTATCGAATACTCTTTAGCATCATTTTTGACAAATGAATTTATAAAACCATTTAAAGCATTACATCATGAGTAAGAGAATTATGTTTGTGGGTCCCTCTGGTATAGGGAAAACTACTTTAGCTAAGTATGTAGCTAAGAGAGAAGATCTACCTTTTATTTCTGGTAGTATGTCAGATTTATTACCTGCTACTGAAGGGGTATCACATAATGAAATATTATCCCTCGGTTCGGAGGCAATGTATAAAGCAGATTTTCAACTTCTGAACAAAAGGAATAGGTTATTCAAGGATAGAGAATACTTCGTAACTGATAGGAGTTATGCAGATTTGGCTGCTTATTTTTGGTATAAGCAATCAAGAACTTTACCAGAATGTGAAATGGAACATTTTTTCTGTCAATGTAAGACTTTAATGGAAGATCAATGTGATGTAGCAATCTTCTTACCATTAAATCTAGATACTTATAAGCATTGGTCAATGGAAGATAATGGTAAGAGAATACTTAACAGATTCTTCCAAGTTCAGATATCATCTCTTATGGGGGAATTGCTTGCAAATTGGGAAATACCCACTATTTGTATATCTGAGCTCGATTTAGGTATGAGAACGGAACAAATCAATTACCATTTAGATGGGATATGGGGAAAGAAGTAATAGCAATAGCCTTTTCAGATTTACATATAAATCTATGGGCTAAGTTTAATGAGAACAATCACAGGACCCTGAATAGTTTCAGGGTTTTGTCGATTATACGGAAATTATGTAGAAGGTTTAACTGTCCTGCATTATTTTGTGGAGACTTATTTCATAAGGCCGAAACAATGGACCAAGAATTGGCAGAGATATGTTATAACGAACTAATCGAAGGATTTTGGATATATGCCATATCTGGAAATCATGATATTAAGAAAATAAGTAAGGTTGGTACTAAACCCTTTAGCTGGCTTTATCAAGTAGAGAAGTATGGTATCATAATATTAGATTATGAAAAAACCCAACTATCTTCTACACATAAAGATATTATGGTATATGGGGTTCCTTATATTGATAATAACGTGGGTCTAAGTGAATACTTAAAGAAGTTAGAATTAGATAAAAGTAAAAAGAATATTCTTTTACTACACACCGATTATCCTGGTGCAAAAGATACAGATGGTAGGGAAATAGATTCCGTAGAAAACTTAAATGTGAATGTTCTCAATAAGTTCGATTTAGTATTATGTGGGCATATACACAAACCTCAAAGATTATCAAAGAAGGTTTATATGATTGGGGCACCTAACCATCAAAGGAGAACCGATAGAGATTGTGAATTAGGGTATTGGAAAATCTATGAAGATTTGTCTCTGAAGTTTGTACCTTTGAAAAATTTCCCAAAGTTCATCGATGTAGAAAGGGAAGAGGATATTAATGATGATGGCAATTATTATACGGTAATCCCTCAAAAAGCTAGTACTCCAGTTAATAACAAACATAAGATTACTAAGCAACTTTCTAAGAAGTCTCTAGCAAAAAGGTACCTAAGAGAGAAAGGTATTAAAGATGAGGTTAAAACTAATCTATTAATTGAAACACTTAAAAAGGCTGAATCATGTTAACGTTCTTAAACTTAGAGGCAGAAGGATTTTGTTCAATAGAATCCTTACATCTACAATTAAACCTCACTTGTACCATACTTATCAAGGCCCCAAATGGGAAAGGGAAATCAACTATTCTCTCTGCCTTGGTATGGGCAATATATGGGAAAAACCTAAAGGGTGTTTCTGAGGTAAATACTTGGAAGCAAGTAAGGCCTAAAGATTACAAGGGTACTAAGGTACAAGTATATTTTCAGAAAGATTCTCATACATATAAGATAGTTAGATGTCAAAAGTATGATGAAGTACTTGAGGATGGTGCTAAAGGCAAAGACAGACTTATCTTCATGAAAGATGGAGATATAGTCGATATAAAAGGGAAGGGGAAGATACAGGATTTTATAAACAGAGAGATAGGTTTATCATATACTCTGTTTATGAACTCAATCATGTTTGGTCAGGGTATAAAGAGACTTATACAAGAATCTAATTCGGATAAGAAAAAGATATTCGAAGAAGTATTTGATTTAGAGTTCTTAAACCTTGCTAAAGGCATTGCATTACAAGATAAAAATAACTTGATATCTCAAATAAACGAGGTAGAGCATGAGTCTCAAATGCTTAAGAAAGAATTAGAGGCTAACAAGGAAGCTTACTTCGATATGAGAGATAGAGAAAAATCCTTCAAGCAAAAAATCAAAGAAGAAAGAAGAGAGTTAAAGCAAGATAGAGAAAAGCTAACTAAGCTACTAATTGAAAAACAAAAACAAATCAAGGATGAAGTAGATGCTTCGCTTCAGATAAAGATTAAAAAACAAAATGAACTAATCCTTGATTTGAGGGGTAAGATAAAAGATGCCAAGAATTTATCAAATGTACCTCTTAAGAAAGTAATTAAAGAATTAATAATACAGTTAGAAGAAGGTCACTACAAACGTGCATTACGTGATGCCAAATCAATATATAAAGCGTTCTCTGACCTTGATAAATACGATAAGGAGTATCAGGAGGCATTAGAAAGGTTGGAAGAACTTAGTAGTGTAAATGATAGGTATAAGAAATTAAAATCAGACTGTGATGATATTGCTTCTGATATTGCTTCTATTGACGAAGACCTGGCTAAGCTCAAGCAAGAAAAGCTTAAGGTCATGTCTCCAAAGTATAAACAAAAACTTAAGGAGATTAGGAAGAATTTACGGAAGGTTGATGAAGACTTTCACAATAAAGAGTTAGAGTTAGAGAATTATAACTGGTTAATTAATGACCCATTGGGTAATAATGGGATTAAGGCTTACCTATTTGATTCATCACTTGAGTTCTTAAATAAATGCCTCGATAAGTATTCAGAGGTATTAGGATTTAGGATCGAATTTAATATTGATTTGGGTACTGCTAGAAAAGAATTTGTTACTCTTATTGAAAGAGATGGGATGATTATAGATTACGATGAACTATCGGGTGGCGAGAAACAATTGGTCTGTGTAGCAATGGCTTTTGCAATGAATGAGGCTTTAACTGCCTCTAAGGGTATTAACTTAGCATTCCTTGATGAGGTATTTGAATCACTAAGTTCAGATAACATAGAAATAGTTACTTCCTTAATACGTTACATATTCAAAGAGAAAACTTTATTCTTGATAACCCACTTAGATTCTCTTCCTCTAGGTAATACTAAAATTTTGCAAGTGGAAAAGACCCAAGGCCTGAGTAGGTACCAATTACTATAATGGTATATAAAAATACAATACACCATTATATTATGAACTCTAAGAATAAAGGAAATCGATTCGAAAGAAAGATAGGTGCTTGGTTTACAAAATGGACCGGATACAAATTTGAAAGGAATAGAGCGGGGAGTGGAGCTTGGCATTCAAACAAGGACTCCACTTCCGATTTAACCTGTACTGATGAAAGGCATGCTCATAGATGTAAGATATCCATCGAATGCAAGAATTATAAAGAGATTAAGTTTGAACATCTACTCTTAGGTAATAAGGGATGCGATATATTGAAATTCTGGGAACAAGCTTCTAAGGATGCAAAAAGAGCAAATAAAGTTCCCATACTCTGTATGAGATATAATTCAATGCCATCAGAAGAATTTTTCTTTGTAGTTGGAAAGGATTTATCTTCCGTATTCTATAAACCCCTATTCGATAAAGCCAATATTATGGTAATCGATGTACCAAAGATAGGTGAGATTCTTTATGTATTCATGGCTAGTGATATACTGAAGAATGTAAACTATAAGTTAGTACATAAGCAAGCTAAGTTAATTCTTAAAAACCAGTAACCCATGAAGAAGCATACCCCATACTCATATTGTATATTTTACCTTGAAAGGAAGTACTGTGATAAAATCAATAAAGAACTCAAAGAAAAGGGGTATGACCAAATCAAGGCAATTATTCCTATGGTAAACGTATTAAGAAAAACCACAAAGGGTAAGATGGTATTCGAAGAAGTACCAGTATTATTCAATTATGGTTTTATGAGAATGCCTACTAAATTAGCATTCTCAAGGCCATTTCTTAATAAGTTACGTAGGAATATATCTGGTATCAGAACTTGGTTACGTAATACCGAGACAATGCACCCAAGAAAGAAAAAGGTAAGGATTGACAATGCCGAAGAATTTGATGATTTTTCTTTAGTGGCTACTTGTAGTAGAAAAGAAGTAAGGCGATTTAAACGTATTGCTAGAGAGAATAAGAAGTTTTCAGTGGATGATTTAGTCAATGTAAAGCCTGGAGATTACTTAGTATTACGAGGTTATCCTTATGAGGGAGTAGATGCTACAGTATTAGAGGTTGACCATCTTTGTAAAAGGGTAAAAGTTCTTATATACCCCGAAATGGGGAGAATGGAAGTATGGTTACCCTTTGACAACGTCATTTATAGTGTATATTTAAACCATGACCCAGATAAACTTTATGCTAATTCTGGGGAATATGATCCTAATCAGATAACCAATGAAGCAATTGATAGTATAATGAGATATAGAAGAATTTAATGTTATGAACGAAGCTCAACAAAAAGCCTGGAGTTGTTTAATTGATAAAGAACAACAATCATTATTCCTTCAACTATCAGAAAGTAAATCTTCATGGGAAGCTGGTGAAATTTTAAAGTTATCTCATTACAAGTATCTTGAAATCCGGGAACGGTCTGAGAAATTCTTTAGGCTATTCTCGGATTTTTTTGAGAAACACACTTCTATCTTTCGACCAGATTGCCCATGTGAGAGAAACTTCCAAGATTATATGGAGGGATGTTTAGAGAAACGATTAAAAAGAAAAGAAGCAAGCTTATTCACAGGAGACTCAGCTCAATTACTCCCAAAGGTAAACTCTAAAAATATAGAGAGAAACATGAAGAGGTTAAAGGAGTCTGATGATGAATGGGACATAGATACTCTAAGATTAATTCTTGAATTTGATAGGTGGAATAACTTTAGAATACTTCCAAGGATGCTACAACAGCCATCTGCATTTAAAAGGCGGTCGAATAAGAAGGATAAGATATATATCAAGTATCTTCTTAATAGAGTACCGGATTGGATGCACACTAAACTCAGAGAAAGATTTAGGTATAAAGTAAAACCTGGAAAGAAAAAGTATTGGGTAGCTTTAATATCTGAGGACCTATATACTGATGGTTATCTATTGTTACCAGTAAGACCTTTGGATGAAGTAGTAGATGAATTCAGTAGATTTTACATGTATGTATTCAAAACTAAAGATGATGCTGATACCTTTGGTTTTATGGTATCTAAGTTTATGATTAAAACCGAATCTGTTAAGCTTGGACAAAAATTCTGGCCAGAGTACCGTTGCTGTGTGGAAAAAGCAGTAAACTATAATCAAGTGAACAACATAGAATTCAATATTAAGAAATTGGATATGGCTTATAACACACATATCAAGAGAAAGCCTAAAAAACCTAAATCCACTGCTGCGAACCGAGCAAAAACCTCGGATTTTTATAAAAATAAATAGAGAAATAAGATAAGATTAAATTATTTATTCTTATATTTGCAAAGAAAATAAATGAATACTTAAAATATTAATGATATGGCAAAAAAGAGTAGAAAAGACATGAAAGCTCCATCCAAGGAGAAATCAAATTTCCTTGGTGCTTCTGGGAGAAACATGACTTATAAGGATTTAAAGAGAAAGGCTATCATATTAGGGATGCCTTTCCCTGATGCTTGTTCTGCTGGGGTATTTGACTTATTACATTATATCAATGTATCAGAAGAAAAGCCCGATAAATCGTTAATTGATAAATATGACGATTGGATGGATAAGCAATTAGAAAATATTGGGTATTCGAAAGATGACCCATTAAGAAATTCCAGATTAAGGCTTGGGTTTCTAGGAGAAGAAGGAGAAAATGGGCAAAGAAGAACCAAACGAGTTCCTGGGATAAAGAAATCCAGAGAAAAGAAACCACCCAGAGAGAGGGATGAATTTAATCTTATCAAGGGTACAAAGAAATCTTATGTATTCGAATTAACTGCAAAAGGTTTTGAACTTGATAGAGTTATTCGGAGAATGAAAAAGAAATTCCCCGAAGCAAATGAGAAATCTATCAATCTTTGGTATAGAATGGCAAAGAGGAATATAAATGGTAAAACTAAAGGAAAGTAACAACGGACCCATACGACCAGATAGATATTATATATGGACTTGGAGACCAGATACTACCAATAAGATTGTTACTGAAAAGAAATTATATAGGAAACATCTAACCGGTATACCATACTTTACTAGACACCAAGTAAAGGTTACCTTAGTTTATCTTTATGGTGTAGATGTTCTTCAATATATTCATATAATATCTGGGAGGAAACTTATAAAACAAGGCATTAGAGAATTATCCGATATGAATGGTAAACTTCTTAAAAAGGGTAGTACTAAATTCTGGTTTAAGGGTAAATTCGTAAAAGCAAGGAAGTTCATAATGCCCGATGAATATCACATGGATAAACACCGACGAAGAAGATTTATGGTACAAATGCACCGAGTCTTTAAGTCTAAAGGAAAAAAGGAATTCAATGAAAGGTACTCAATCAAACTCTATGGACAACGGCAAGGCATATCTCCCAAGTATACAAGGCAAAAGAGATTACAAATCAATCTTGCTATCCTACAGGATTTACAACAGGCTGAGTCAAGAGGAGAAAAATAAATTCAATCTGTTATTCCTGCAGTATCCCCCATTGGTAGGTTCATTGGCTTTATATTTAAGAAAGAAGATGAACATCCCAATACAAAAGGTACTATTTATCAAAGCACAAAGGGATATGCTTGAAATATTCGATGAGGCATCACTTAAATTTTTAGGGTATTTGCCTAAAGAAAGGTTTATTAAGAAGTCTCTATTATTTCAAGGGTTTGTTCCATTAGAGAGTATTAAACTTAGAAGGTCTTATGCTTATATAATGACAAATAGGATGATAGAAAATAAAATATGGGTCTACCCAATTCGATTATCCGATAACTATAAAACAATGATAAAAGGGAAATACAAATCCTATACCGAAGTATTTGGGAAGGTGGGTATTCCTGGGATAACTAAAATTAAATATAGCAATGAATAATAACGAAGGTTTTAAAATCACAGCACATCAACCAGCAAACCCATTTGCAGGTAAGAAGTTTAAGATAGTCACTTATCAAGGTGACAAGGAACTTGCCTCTCAGGCAATAACAATTGAATCTCAATTAGAATTAAAGACAACTCTAGATGAGATAAAACAATTCAATATTGCTCAGGAGGAATTAGTAAAATCTGGGTATACTCAGAAATCCATACTGGTAAAGAAACTTATAACAGAGTGATATAAATAAATTATTAACCAACTTAAACATTACGAAAATGGCTAAGAAGAAAAAAGAAGTGGAACTGAAAGAAGTTTCCAGAACAGAAATCAATGGTGCAATCATCATTAAGTACGAAGACGGCTCAGTAAAGATTATCCCTGCTCCTATCATGCTTTCTGCCGAAGAAGCAGAAGACCTTTTTGGTTCTGAATCCGATGACGAGGAAGAAGAAGAAGAGGAAGAATCAGACGATGATGATGATGATTCCGAAGAGGAAGAAGAAGAAGAGGAAGAAGAAGAAGAGGAAGAATCAGACGATGATGATGATGATGATGATGATGATGATGATGATGATTCCGAAGAGGAAGAAGAAGAAGAGGAAGAACTGACCGGTGAAGAACTTGCCGAAATGGACTTCGAAGAACTTGAGGATGTCTGCGACGACAAAGACCTTGAAACTGACCCAGACGATTACGATGAAGACGCCGTCGAAAAACTCCGTAAAGCAATTGCCAAAGAACTCGGTCTCAAATTGCCGGCAAAGAAAGAAACCAAAGGTAAAGGCAAGAAAGGGAAAAAGTAATCTGGTAACTGTATTCAAGATTTAAAAGAAGGTAGGGAAATTTCCCTACCTTTACTATCAACTATTAATAAACGTAGAAGTTTACTTATAATAACCATTAACTTATAAAACATTAAAAATTATGGCAACAAAGAAATCAGACTCCAAGAAGAAAGGGGATAAAGAAAAAGACCCCGAAAAAGAAGCTAAACGTAAAGCTCGTCAAGAGGCACTCAAGAATCGGCCGGCTGAACAACGCCCTAACAGCAAGCAAATCGACGTTATTTCCATTAACGACAAATCCAAGGTAATGAACTTTGGTTATGCCGTTAAGAACAAGGAAGGCTATCAGGGTGTAGTGGTTACTTCTGTATTGGTTACGGATGGCAAACCGGTATCAACTTCAGTTTCATTCGTTCCGGGAACTCTTACCGTTAAGTCTAAGAAAGGACATGGAGTTATTTGTTCTCCGAAAAACAAAAAGGCTAAGGAAGAAGAAGAGGAAGAATCAGAAGATTAATCTAGGCACATCCTAAAATAGCGATTACATATCGTCTGCAATAGTTTAAATTTCATAGAGTAACAACCCCACACTTAGGACGTTGTTCAGCCAAAAGCTCATTGCCTGTGAAGGTAGTGGGCTTTAATTTTTTATACCCATGGAAGAAGAGAAATTAGCAATTCGAAAGAATATTCGAATACTTGCATTGGATAATCTAATAAATACTTATACTGATGTACTAGAAGATAAAGAATTAAACCTGGGACCAGATGAAAGGGAACTTGCCATCAATATAATAAATGAGGCAAGAGAAATGCTATCAGAAGAAACTCAGGAAGTATCTAACCAAGTAATGCAAAGACCCAAATGGAAAAAGACTTAAGATTATTAGTGGGAAACATTAATCAAACTCTCAGAGAATTAGATTATGTTTCGTACCTTAAAAAGGTAGCTCTTAGTAAGGGTAAGAAAGGCGAATACCAATCCCATAGGTTGAAGAGTAATTATCTGAAAAGAAAACTCATATCTCTTAAAGGAGCCCTGAATAAAAAACTTCATGGGACTTATATTGTTGCCCAATTTAATTTTATAAGGGGGGAACAGAAAGAAACTTTTGAACAAACTTTTACGGACTTATCTCAGAAAGAGGTAGAAGATATACTTCAACTCGAGGCAGTTTTAAAACAATGCAGTTTAGAAATCCTAGAAATTAAAGAAATCCCAACCCAAATTAGGAAGGTATAACTATGGTATTATGTAAATAGGAAATTCAATTATTCACCTAATATAAATGAAAATGGCTAAGAAAGACGAAAAGAAGAGTAAATCGGAATCCAAGACTCCGGAACTCACAAAGGCTAAGAAAGCTTTGGATGCTTACCTTAAAGAGAACAAGTTGGACCCTACTAAGGATTGGACCAAAGACAAGAAACATGGTAAAAAGGTTACCGAACTTGTAAACAAGCTCAATAAGGAAAGAGACAAAGTTGCTGCTGCCTATCCTGAAGCTGACCAAGAGAACAACAAGAAATTGGTAAAACTCCAGGAAAAAGAGAAGAAGGAAAAAGCTGAGAAGAAGGCTGCCAAAGAGAAAAAGGAAAAGAAAGGAAATGGCGGTAGAACAGCTACCAAATACGATTATCCTCTCATCGATGGCAGAGAAATGACTTCGGCTGAGAAGAAAAAATATCGTATGGAGCAAAGAAAACTTGCTTCAGGTAAGGCTCCCAAGGAGGAAAAGGAAACTAAGAAAAAGAAGGAAGAAAAGGTAAAAGAAAAACCGGCTTCCGATAAGAAAGATAAGAAGGCCAAAGACAAGAAGAAAAAGAAGGCCGCTAAAGAAGAAGATTAATAAGAGCACTTTTTACTTTTACTTATCATATTTTTGAGTATTCGTTAATAATGATAGAAGGCCTGGCAATATAAAAATTGTTCAGGCCTTTTATTTTCTAATTAAGTCGAAAATGGAACAAGAAGTATATAAACCAAAACTTAGAATCACTACACTATCAGAGAATGGTACTCCATTATCCGATAGGTTGGTAGATGCTTATACCGAGATGAATTCAGGTCCAAAGGTACAGCATAACGGTCCCATAAGAGTAGAAGTAACTCTTACTAATAAACAAGATATTGATAACTTCAAAGAATACTTAGATAGGTTATCTGGTACATTGCCTGCTAAGGCACCTAATGTGGGCAGAGGAAGACCTGCAGGGTCTACAACTAAGGAATTGGAATCACCAAGGGAGGACATTCTTGCAGATGTAGAAAAAATGATTGAAGAGGGTAAAAGCCAACAAGATATCATTAAATATCTTAGGGGATTGGGATTTGTATTTATCCTTACTGAAGATTTTCTATTTCACTTTCCTGGATTTGAGTTTAATAAAAAAGATGTGGGAGAAGCAACCGACAATAAGCAATATCCAAATTCATTCTCTTGGATGGCAAGATGTATCAAACGGGCTAAGGACCCAAAAGCAGATAAATTTGACCCAATGGTAATCTTTGGTTTTAGCATTCTTGGGGGACCCTCGAAAAAGATTATCCCATATCTCTATAAGGAAAGGAAGAAACCATTAAGGGCCCAAGTTGGTAAAAACGTAATCTCCTTCTCTCAGGCAGAATTCACTAAACTGCCTACTTTCATGTTAGAAGATGAAAGGGTTAAATTCTCTACAGAACAGAGGCAATTACTCCTTAATCCAGAAAAGAAACCATCTAAATTCTTTATGAGATGGTCAAGGGATGTGTTATTGCCCAATTCGGTATACGAAAAGTTAAAGAATAGAGATGGGCTAATCTTTAAAAATGATTTTGTAAATGAAAAAAGATAATATACCAGGTTTAGAAGGGTATTAAATCCTAACCTAAGATCCTTCAATAGAATCCGCTAACACTTACCTCCGTATTTATTAAAAGAGTATTTTATATAAAATAATTTTAGTATATTTGCATAAAGAAAATTTAATTATGGACAAGGAAACAAAAGACATCGTAAAGCTCATTGCTAGTATTCAGATTGAATCGCTCAACTCAATCAAAGAGGATGTTAAAAATGGGAATGACATTGCCCAAGACTTAATCAAAAAACTCCTTCAGATTGAGGATGACGAAATAATTCGAGCACTAGATGAGCACATTGAATTATACGTAGAAATGGAGAATACCCCTCAACTGATAAATATGTTAAGCGAATACCAAATGATGGTATGCTCACATATATTATTCAGAATGGAAGATGAATGGGTACACACTAATTCTCAGGGAGTACTTGGTACCTGGGCAATCTTCCAAAAGGCAAATCTCAAATTCCACCCAGAACTAACACTTTTAAAATTTTAATATAGACATGGAAAAGAACGAATACTTAGAATCAGTAGAAATGAACACCGAAGTCGAAATGATTCCTTGCGAATCCTCTAATATTGAGGGCTTTGGTTATGACTCAAAGAAAAAACAACTTTGGGTTGCTTTTAAGGGTAATCGAGTTTATCGCTATGATGATGTACCTTATGAAATCTGCAACGGTTTACATCAAGCAGAATCAAAAGGTAAATACCTTGCAAAGAACATTAAAAATAAATTCGAAACTACAGGTTATGAACTCAGAATCAGAAACTAAATTCATATTGGGCCTGGTAACCCTGGGGGCAGTGATTTACTTTATTGGTGAGAATAGAACTCATCAAGTAGAAGTGAGCACTGCTCCTTCTCGTTTTGAAAGTCCAATAACCAAGTTAATCTCTCTTCAAGATAGCATGGGCATTAAACCAAAAGAAGAGAAGAAGCAATGGTATAAATATAGGGTAGAAATAGAAACGATTCCAGAAAATCAAATCTATAAGATTGAGAAATCTGGATACCAGCAATATGAAGTTTCTAGATTGGGTGAAACTTATTCTTATGTAACCTACGAATTTACCTCAGACAAGGTAATGACTACTCAAGAAGCCTATGACTTCGTAAAGAAATATCCTGAAAGATGTACAAGGGTACCCAATACATCACAAGATAACATTTACGATAAATATAACGAGGATTATGAAGATTACATAAATGATCCAGAGGATGAAATTAACTATCCTCCAGAAATCTTCGACTTCCTAGCCGATTAACCCGAGCAAATAGAAAATAATTCAAATAAAATTTTTCTATTTAAAATAAAGTTCTTATATTTGTATCAGAAAAAGAAATTAATCATTTTACTAACATTTTAAATATAGACATTATGAAAAAGAATGAAACAAAGGTTACTAACCTGGTTGCAACTAAGGTTGCCGAACAACTTGAAGGAATTAAAAATTCTAAGACTGCTAAGGCTTCTGCTCCTAAGGCCAAAAAGACTAAAAAGGAATTGGTACAAGATGCTCAAGAAGCTGCCACTAATTTTGCCAATGCCAAATTGGTAGAACTCTCTCCTAAAACCAAAACTTCCAAAAAGGAACAGGTTGTCAAGGAAGTTAAGGAACAACAAAAACCCTCCATCATCGAACAGGTAATTTCTAATCGGGAAGTTAAATACGTATACCCTGCCGATGTAGTTGATACACTTGCTCGGAAGAAATGGAGACAACAAACTCGAAACGAACTCCATAGATTGGAACTTGCAATGGCTCGTATCAAGGACCAGAACTCCAAGGAATTCAAGGCTGCTGCTAAAGCATACGAGGACTTTAGAAAGAAAGTCCTCAAACCAGAACAAGTTGCATAAACCTTTATTAACCAGGTGCCCGGGATAATTACCTGGGCATCTCAATTCATACAAAATGAATTACACTATCTTCTCTAATAAAGAGATGCTTAAGCAGGACAAAGAATTGGTAGAATTACATAAACGATGTTGTAAGTCCTATCTAATCCAACATTCACTTAAGCACTCCAAGATTAAGAAGTTCTTTATCGTTTACGATTGGTATATAAATACTGATAACGTAAGGAATTTCTTTTTCAGGCCTATAAACCTTTTCATTCAGGCATTGCTTTTAGGGCAACTTGATGAAATATCCGATTACATTAATCCTAACAAAAATGGAAAACGAAAAAAGAAACGAACCAGAAAAGTATAACGTACTTTACTGCAAAGGCAAATATCAGTATAAATCTAAATATCCCCAAATAGAAACTAAACATAAGGTTATCTATTCAGGGCCAGTAGAACCAATGGCACCCATCTGGGATAATGTATCAGATATATTAAGGAAATCTGATAGAATTTGTACTGAATCTCGAAGAGAATTAAAGAAGTTAGAGGAACGTTCACAGAATAACCTTTACTTCAAGAAAAATGGTATTACCCATATAATCGTATACAAATGTTTAGAGAAATAGTTAAAGACCTATATATAGGCAAATCGAAGTTAACCATAGAATGTAACCAAAAGGAAATACCCCAAACTACTCTGGTTCAAGACATATTACAGAATACTGGATTTACGGGTAATATGCCCGACTACGGTACCTATGGTAATTTCAAGGATGGGAAATTTGAGATTACTCCAATGATGCCTAAGCATTGCTTATTTATTACTGGGGTACCCAAAGGGGCAATCCTTGATAATTTCCGAGTTAGAAGAACATATTGGTCCTCTTATTATGAGGATAATGTAAGAGGGTACTTATTTCAAATTACAGATGAAAGTATACCTCGTTTAATAATCACAAACTAAATCTATATGGAAGCAATCGATTACGTAAAATTATTTAAACTCGACCAAGAGAATTATGACTTTAAAAGGGAAGAGTTTATATCCGAATTAGGTAAAGAATTTCTAGATTATTGCCAAACTACCACAATTGGGGTAGATAAAAAGACTGGCAATATATACTACTACCGATTTAGGGAAATAGTTAAGAATTTCGAAACTAAATTCTGGGCAATCTCAGAACTTAAAATAGGAGAACCATTAACTCAGAAATTATGGAATGCCTTTTTCGCTACTCAGGTAGTTCCTTTAAGGCAAAGGTTATTCCCAAAGGTTCAGAAATTAATCGAAGAGCAAAAGGGGATAACCAATAACCGTAGTAAACAAGACAAAAAACCTACGAACCATAAAAAGGCAAACTATGGCAAGGGAAATCACAGACCTGCATGGGAATAAATTTAAGGTAGGGGATTATAAGCTTTGCCTTAATATTCCCATCACTGGGAAAGGTAATTTAGTATTCACCAGGGACCTAATCTCTGGTGAACCTTTTAATTTATCAGTAAGTAAGAAAAAATATAAGGGATATTTCTATAACCTATCTTTGAATTTGTATGTAATGTACGATTTAGAGTATGTAGGTTATGATGAAAGTTCCGATATTAGAAAATCTCATTTGTATGTCAGAAAAGGAAAATAAAATGGTAAGATTCCCAAGACCTATGGGGACTACTGCAATGGCATTAGAATATCAGAAGAACCCAAATGATGAACTTCTGATAAAGATACATAATTATATCATCAATCAATGGCTAATGGGAAATGGTGTATTATGTGGTATCACATACGACATAAATACATTCTCATATCGTATGGGTATAGATATCAATTACATACGGGTATTTATGAGAGATAGGCTATTAAGCTCTAGAATATGGGATAAAGAAAAGGCAGAAGATTTACTACAAGCATTAATGGGAGAACAACTAGCATGGGCTTTGGAAGACCGTATGGAAATAGCCCATCAGGTTAATATCCTAAGAGAATCTCAGGGAGGGAAATACGTACCGTTTATATCTGCAGAGCTGGGAAAGGCCCTTAAATTAAAGCTTGAATCCTCTACATCTCTGCAATCAATAGTACGTAATCTTACTGGAGGAAGTACTACAAATATCTTTGCCCAATTTAATCAACAGAACAACGTAACACAGCAAAATGCAATTACTGTTGAAGAGGCCCGTCAAATCGTATTGGAATCACAAAGGGTATTGGATAAACCAGAAGAGGCTAAACTATTAGAAGACAGGTATGATATTAAGTCTCTACCAGAAGTAGTTGCTACTAAACAAGAAGGAGTAGATACCAGTAAAGAGGGTCTTAACCTTAATAAAGCAGAGTTAATGCAAATTACTGATGATTATAAGGGAGCTATGTCTTCATTCTCTAAAGAACATCATGAACTACGTAGAGAAATCAAAATGCGTATAGACCCAGACGAAGAAGACCCAGAGTTATACCAATATGAAGACTTTGAGGAAGAAGAGAAAGAGGACGGCTCATTTGCATCTCAATTCCTCCGAAATAGTAAGCTTCCGTAGTTATATCCGGATATTGCATATTTAAAAAGAAAGAATTATATTTGCATATCAATTTTAAAATAGATAAAAATATGGAACTACCAAAGACATCTTACAAAGAGACTCAGGTTAACAAGGTTAATCAGGGTACATACTTTAAATTAAAACCAACTGATACTGCTCCAGTATGGGTAAGAGACCATTATGATAAATCATCTAAGACTTATGCTTGCCATAAGTATGATGACTCAAATCACGAAAAATTTCTCAAGGGAACAAAGAAAATATACATTGACTTTACATTTTAATCACATGAACTTATTTAGACGAAAGAGATGCTGTAGTGAACTCATTGCTATTAAAAATGGCAACTTAGTATTCAAATTGAGTAATACTCATATCAATGCTGCTTATAATACTTTACAGGCAATGATGAGGAAATCTGGTATATTCGATGAGAATCTATATTTCGATGTCTATCAGGAATATCGGAAACATTATGCTATATACGACGTAGTACCATCGTTGCTAAGGTATAAGCTACCATTGATATTTTCAGGTAGATACCCTAAAAATCTATTCGATAATCAGTTTACCTTTGAGGAATTGATACCTGATGATTTGGTATACCATAACTTACCAGAAAATTTCAGATTACCCGAAAGCTTAGAGAAAATCCTTTTAGAAGTCAAGAAAAGGGTATCTGCTTATATAGACCAAGATGGCATATCAGACCAGGGTTATAGGAATTTGGTTCGAACAAATTTCGTAAAACAATGGGATGTATTTAGAAAGGACCCATCTCTTATAGATTGCTATATGGATGCTCAATTGGGCATGCTATATATGTGGGCTAGAGTAGAAAATAAAACAATCGTAAAGAATATAATCGAAAGAACTCAAGATGAACTAGCTCAAGAGTTCTTATCTAAATATCAACAAAATGGAGAATAAAGAGAAATTTGCTTTTCGAAAGGTTAAAATGTCGGAAGGTGTAGAGGTAGAATTTATTAAATTACTTACCTCAGTAGAGGCTAAAAATGATGAGGATGTAATTAAAGCTTTTAAAGTTCAATTATCCTCTGGAGTATTAACTTGCCATGCAGAAATGTTATCTAGAACACCAAGCCAGATAATATTTCAAACATCCCAGTTCAATAAACCCTATAACTTTTATAAAAACTGGGAACTATGGGTATTCTCTAATATCCTGGGTGTATGGACTTTAAATAGGTTTAGGATATGATTACAATGAAAAACCTCCAAGTAGAGGATATAAAAGATGAATGGTTATATAATGCCTTAACACAGGGCATCAAGGAATGTATAACTGCTCCAGTCCTAACTTTGGACCCAACAAAGCCAGAACCAATTAAGAGGGCAGAAATGATACTGGAGAATTTCTCTCAGGAAGATTCTCCAGTAGTAGCTACAGTGATTGCTCCAGGCAATTTCATACAGATGATATTACCGAAACATGAGATACTTCTCTCGGTAATGTTCATCTATAAGGAAAGGAATACCTATGTACAACTTATAATACAAAAACTGGCTTATGAACGAGAAAAGACTACCACCAAGACTAATGGTTCTGCTAGTGGTACTGAAGGGTGAAAAGGTATATAAAGTACCAATTAGGTCAGAGATAGAATTAGACCATCTAAAGGATTTCAATACACTAAGAAGAATCCTTACTCCTTTAAGTACAACTATATCATGGAGTAGGTTTTGATACTAGACTTACTTACGATGAATTCAGTATCTTCATTAATGACCTACAACATTTGGGATATGAACGGTTAGATGAATATTCCTCGGGTATACAAGAATTAGTAGAAGCAAAACCCATTACTGAGAATAACCAAGATGTTGAGAAAATACGAAAAGGGTTACTTATCTCTCTTAAATCTCAGGAGTTATCAGAGGTATTAGCTACTAAAATAAAGCAAGCCATACATGAAGTATTTGAAAACGAAAAGAAGAAAGGTGGACTAATGAACAAGGAACCCTCTTTAGAACCTATGGAGAGTTCAATTATAAGAGAGGCTCTATATTTGCTAACTCCCCAATTACCTTAATAATTGAAAGGCAGTCTAATCCACTGCCTTTCATAGCGTGTACACATCCTCAGCCTCCCTAAAAATAAATTAGATATATTTTTCTATAAAAATAAAAATGCTTATATTTGCATATCAATTTTAAAATAGACAAAAATATGAAAACGAACTCAGTAACTTACAATCAGGCAGACGAACTAACTAAGGTAGTTCGCAATTTCTTAGAAAAGAAATCTACATTTGAACTTGACTCCGATGAAAAGGGTAGTCTTCTTAATTTCCTAATGGGACTCTTAATCAAACTAGAGGATGATTACAAACTCAATTGCTTGGATATTAATCAGGTACAAATCTATGATACTACCTATTATTCTTTCATTTTCGAATCAATAATAACTGCCGATACTAATCCCTATAAGGGGCAATTAGCATCTGCTGCAGTTCAATTCATGAATGAATTTACCGATAACGATGGGAGGTTCATATCATTCAATCAACTCGATAGAAACAACTGGATTTTCCAACTTAATTTCTCAATCGCATGACAAAGTATAACGTTAGTCCATTAGTTGCTCGGGAAACAGAAATCTTCCAACAACTTGCAGTATCAGAATTATTTAACCAACTAAATAATCACTATGGTAAACTTATATAAATTACTCAACGTACTGGAACAGGGCATGTCTCTGTTCCAACTTAATAAATGGAAAACCGAAGGCATCTGGTATCCAATCACCCAATACAAAAAGGAATCAGATGAAATACGGGTAGTAACTAACCTATTTATTGCTGACCAAGAACAGTACCATATCCAACTATCGGGTAATTATCCAGAAGAATCCGATGACTGGAATAACTTTCTAGAGGAAAACCAATGGAAAATCTACCCATTACTTGCAAACATAATGCAAGTCTTCTTGCCCACAGGGAACTATCAGATTATGTATACTCTATATTCACAAGGATTCATATCAGTAATTGCTAAGCCCCATGATAAGTAAAGAACTCAAATCACAATTAAGTATTCTCAAGGGAACTAACCCAGAATATATTCAAACCCTAAAGGATGCCGTTACGGCATCCTATAAGGCAGAACTTCAGGCAATCAAACCCAGTTCTACCGAAGAAGAGGAACAACTCAATATCGAACTCAAGGACATAGTATTAAAAATACTATTTGGGCCTTTCTATAACTATTTCGTATCAGAATACGTAGTATCAGATACTATATGGGAAGAACAGGATAAACTAATCGAGGACTTATATTATTACTTCAAATCATGACACCGTATATTCAACAACAACTTAAAAAGCTATGCGATAATCCAAATTGGTATGACGATATGCTCATCTCATGGGATAAAAACCCAAGAAATCAAAGGGAAGCTATCTATAACTACCTTTCTCATGTACAACTAAATGGGTTACTAGAAAACACTCAGATAGTTTTCATAGATGGCGACATGAAACCAGCTTTCTATTTCGAAATTCCCAGAGATACCAATCGATATCTTATACTGGGAATCCTCGATGAAGCAGGTTATCCTCATTGCTGCCTATTAAGCCAACCAAAACAAGTGTTTAACCCTCAACTCAATTAACATCATGGAACCAACAATAACAGTAAACCAATATCCAATCGGATGGGAATGGCTAGACAGAGTACCCTTAGAAGACTTTACCTGGCTAATCGAAATATTTGCTACCATGACCGATAATACCGATACTTATGACTTTGTAGGATATACAGATTCCGAAACCCTACCAGGACAACAAAAGGTATGCTCAGTAGACAAAATACCATTAGCTAACTTCCTAAATGATGACCAAGGCTACGAATCCGGTATATCAATGTACGGTCACTACATAGCATGTAAATGCTTAGACATATCCTCAGAAAGAGAATACATGAATCAATATACCGATATCCGAATCCTAACTAATGAACTAGAGCCATGCTAACAAAAGGAAAATTCCTGGTATCTTTCGAGGTACCAGGCCACACTAAAGAATACACAGAGGGGTTCACAGAGGAAATGGTAATCCCATACAGAACCGAGGAACTTAACCCATACCTAAGGTACCCCAACCAAGAGATAAACAAAAACCACCTCCACTCCGAACACATAAGATTACAGATAAGAGAAATGTTACAAATACCCCTAATAGATATAACCATAATCGATATAATATCACTACCATGAAAAAGAAAGACCTAATATACATACCACACCAAGATACTTGGACAGAACGTTTCCCTAATCCGGGCAGTAACAAAAATGATTACACTCTATACCTAAGTGATCCCCAAGCCCAGTATAATAAGTTACTCCGTACCCAACAGAAACTAAGAAACAAAAAGAAATGAACATCATCTATCACATAATCCGAATAATCCTATCCGTAGGAACTATCCTAACCCTCATACGCAATGAGAAAATATACCAAGCCCACAAGCATACCCACCCAACAAACAAAATAAGGTATATCATCTCACAGCTAATAATCCTAACCCTATACACCTCATCACTAATCCTGGTATCCTACACATATAGGATTATACTAAGGTACATATAATCCTACTCATCGTAACGATCTGGCTTCTAATCCTAAATGAAGAAGCCTCCCTAACAAAGAAATTCATCTACAGATCATAATCCTTTTAGTATATGCCCTCATACAGGTATACCTAATCGAATAAATACCCACAAGGTACCTGGAATAAATACCGGGTACCTCCCACACCACCCCACCCAAAAACAAAACAAAATCATACTAATGCTAACTAAGGTACATAATATAAACAAAATCATACTAATGCTAACTAAGGTACATAATATAATATCTACCTTCCCTACCTATAACTAATATACCATCTATTAATATAATAATACCCAATACATATATCAAGGTACCTCGCCGGGGGTTTTGGGGATTTAGGCAAACAAGGCAAGTGATAACCCTTCTACTATACAAAGCCATTCAACTCACATACCATATAGCTCTACTACACACTTTAAAGGCAAACTCAAAAAGGCCTAAAAAGGCAAATAAATCCGACCATTAATGGCCTCTAAATCCGATTGCCTTGAGTACCCTTTATATATATATATATATATTATATTATAGATTGCATTCAAGGTAATTCGAAGGTAGGGGATTATATAATACAGGT
>ENA-OZXG01000019-OZXG01000019.1-human-gut-metagenome-genome-assembly--contig:-NODE-19-length-52455-cov-7.425095_pt1 | contig 52455 bp, 42 predicted proteins | sample MGYA00243545_ERZ654103 | MGnify/ENA primary metagenome ERZ654103 (study PRJEB26926, sample SAMN06164927) | human gut metagenome | biome: ENVO:00009003; feature: ENVO:2100002; material: ENVO:00002003...
GTCTCGTGGGCTCGGAGATGTGTATAAGAGACAGATCGAAAGCACTAGCTTTATTTACTTATTTGAGTTATTATATATTTATGCAATGCTTTGTGATAAAAATATGTACGTAAAAATACAACAGAAATCAAAAGAAAGAGGAAAATCTATGCTGCAATTAGAAAGACAACAAAAGATTCTCGATTATTTAAAAGAAAACCGTAAGGCCACCACCAATGAGCTCAGCGAGCTGCTTGGTGTATCGACCACGACAATAAGAACAGATTTAAACCAGATGGATAAGGAAAAGCTTCTGACAAAGACTCACGGCGGTGCTATCTACAAGGATAAAACCCATGACATGACTGATTTAACCTCGAGGGCCTACCTGTTCCATGACCGCGCCCTGGAAAACAAGGAAGCTAAAGAGGAGATTGCAAACGAGGCGATAAAGCTCGTAAGTGACCATATGTGTATATTCCTTGATGCCAGCTCCACAGCCTACACTCTCGGCATGAAGCTTTCAGGCTTTACAGAGCTGACCGTCATCACCAATGGCATCAATCTGGCTTTAGAGCTAAAGGATATCCCGGGTGTCACAGTCATCCTGACAGGCGGTATCGTAACCAGTGCATCCGCTTCCATAGAAGGACTGCTTGGCGCTGATTTACTCAAAAAAATACACACAGATATCGCGTTCGTGTCAGCAAGAGGCTTCTCTGTAGAAGACGGACTGACTGATTTCAGTATATACGAGGCTGATTTAAAGCACATGTGTATCAAGGCCTCCGCTAAAACTGTGGCTCTTGTAGACCACACCAAGTTTGATACCACATCCATATCCAGCTATGCATCGCTTGATGACATCAATATGGTAATCACCGACTCCGGTATCTCTCCTGAGACAGCAGATATATATGAGAAGGCAGGCACTGATATTGTTATATCTGGAATATAAATGAGACAATATAGCCATATAAAATTATAAGTACAAATATAAATATAAGTATAAATATAAGTATAAGTACAAATATAACTATAACTGTATATATAGATCCATCAAAAATGACACGCAACGTTTTACGGCTGCGTGTCATTTTATAGTTGTCTTATACGCTTAAAGCATCAGACTATCTTATATGCATTTCTGCCCTTTTCCTTCACATCATTGAGCACTTCATCCACCGTCTTAAACAGCCTAGAAAACTCATCCGGCACCTTTACATCCGGGGCGGTAACATATGCCTGTGATACAGTCAGATACTCATCCACCTTAGAGCTCTCATGAAGTATCTGTTTTTTGGCAAGCTCAAGTCTTATATGCTCGGCTATATTTTTAATGATATCCTCATCCGTTTCCTGCAGGATTATGTAGAATTCATCGCCATAGAAATGATACCCCATTCCCTTATCTTTGATGCTCTCATTTATTATGGATGACACTTCTTTTAGCACTGCATCACCAGTGACTCTGCCACTGTTTCTGTTAAATGACTTGAAGAAATCTATATCCACTACTCCAAACGTGATTCCTGCACCATCTGAATCCTGATTTTTGCTCACAAGCTTTTCAAAATCGTTTCGCATCTTGAACTTATTGCCCATGCCTGTAAGCATATCTGTGTAGTTGAGTCTGACTGCCTTACGGCGCTCATACTCAGTCTCCTGAAGCTGAAGCTTAAGGTCGATTGTATCACCAAGACGCTTTATCTGCTCCTTCACCTGCATAGAGTGGAGATTTGCGTAATATACGCACAGCTTGTTGTACGCCTCTGTATCACCCATGGCGCTCTCATATTTCATCCACATCTTGACACAGGTCTTCTGGAAAAACAGATTTTCTGTTTCAATAGCAAAGCGTTCATACTCCACAATAACCTTTTTCCATGCATCGAACTCCCCCATATTCATAAATAGATTGCAAAGGCTTAGTATCTCAAGCACATAATTGGCAGAATTGATATTGTTTATCGCACCCTCAACCAGCTCTTCCACATGATCTCTGACCTCATCCTCATTTCCCATCTTCCATAGCATATGTGCCTGTGACATATCTATCAGAAATCTGTTTTTATCACTGCCAGCTATCTCATTAAAGAGTATCGCATCAGAAAGATGCTTTTCTGCCTTTTCAAACTCGTTAATTCCTGTGTATGAGATGCACAGATTCAGATGAAGCATAAGAAGCTCCTGATAATAGCTATCCCTCTCTCCATGCAGCGGTGGCTTGCACAGCTCCAGTGCTTCGTTGAAATATCTGATAGCCTTTTCATACAATCCAAGCTCCATATAGAGTGAGCCTATATTATTGTTTACAAGCATGATTATCTCTGTTGAGCCCTGCTCCACAGCTACATCCATAGCCTCTAAGTAGCAGTCAATCGACATGCTTACATCTCCAATGGATGCATATATGACTCCCATAAAATTGACAGTCTTTGCCATCTGCTCATATGCGCCACAGCTCTTATAAAGACCGGCTGTCTCCTGTGCCTTATTCTCTGCCAAAAAAAGCTTATTCTCGCCAAATAAGGCTGCTGCCTCATCCATACATCTGTCTGCCTTTTGCAATATACCCATAAAAACCCTCCTATAGATGACAATACAATCTATTTCTCAGCAAGATACTGCTTATATCCAACCTGTTTCAGTTTCGCATCCTTTGCTACAACCTGAGCCTTCATATCTGCTGTATACTTTTTGATCTTCTCAAGGATTGCATCATCACCTGCTGCGAGTATCTTTGCTGCAAGGATTGCTGCATTTTTCGCACCGTCAATTGCAACTGTGGCAACAGGCACTCCAGGTGGCATCTGCATGATTGAGAACACTGCATCCATTCCATCCAGATTCTTTCCTGAAAGCGGTACTCCGATAACAGGAAGTGCAAAAAGCGCTGCACACATTCCCGGAAGTGCTGCTGCCATTCCCGCTCCTGCTATTATTACCTTTACATCTCTATTCTCAGCGCCTCTTGTCCACTCAATAAGCTCATCCGGCTCACGGTGTGCCGAGATGATGGTGAGCTCATACTCTATGCCGAGCTCTTCAAGCATATCTGCCGCCTTACTCATCACCTTTAAATCTGAGTCGCTGCCCATAACTATTCCAACCTTTGCCATTTTATCCTCCTTATACGTCTAACAATTATTTGCTTTCTGCATCAAGCGTATCGAGCGGTTTGTTCAACTCTTCTACGCCCTCAAGCACAAATCTGCCATCTCTTATTATATCACATGTTGAGCCATCGTGTCGAATAACTGTGATGGCTCCAAGCTCATCATATGGTATTGTGATATCCGTGTGGCAGTTGAAATATGCCTTTGATATATCTTCTTTTCTGCGGATGGAAACTGAATTGTCCCTGGCAATTATGGCTTTTCCGTCAGGGTTGTATGTCATATTGTCCTCATCGTATGTGTAGCAGGTATCACCCACCGCAAAGTGCGGTCCTGTCTTCTCTGCTATGAGAATAGGCATCTTTGCTGCGATATCGTATACTCTCGCCATACGGTAGGCTGTCGTATTGGTGCCTATGGCAAACTCACCCATAGGCAGTGTGTCGTGATGGAAAAGCACATTGTCTGATATATACTTTTTGTTTTCTTCCTCATCCTCAAAATTGGTACATGTATATTTATCAATCATGCCATCCTTAAAGTCGATTTCCAGATTAAGGAAATTAAGCTCATTGAGATATACCTGACTGACATGCAGCTTGCCGTTTGTACCCTCTAGCACCGGTGAAGTAAACACCTCTCCGACAGGGATATTTACATCAGCCACACAGTTTTCAAAAGCCGTCTCCTTTGAAGGCTCCTTAAGCTCATGAATCTTAACATACAAATCTGTCCTGTTGCCGTTTGTTCCGACGATATGCACCCTGTCTGCTGTATCGAGCACATCTATAATTTTCTGCTGCATATCTCTGTAGAGTGCATAATCAAGAGTATTAATCTTTACAGTCTCCGTAAAAATTTCCTTATAATCAGGTCCGATTGCAGCACACGGATAGGCAATAATCGTAAAGCTTCTGTCCTCGCTGTGAATATAGCTGTTCATATACTGTGAGCGCACGCTTGTCATATGGACTGCAAGCTTCTGCTGCTCATCATTAAAGTGCGCAGCCTCCTTCTTTGAAACCGGAGCAAACGGCTCCTCTCCAAATATCTCTATAACAGCCGGTCCACCACATTTACATGCTACATCCTTCATTCTCTCAAGTGCATTGTGCATGCACTCAAGACGATACTCCACATATGCCTTGTCAAGCCACAGTGCCATATCCTCCTTGTGGTCATAGTCAAACTGCTTATTGACCGATGTGGAAAATGGTCTCATGGCAGGCTTCATACCCATTTTCTCAAAATTCTTTAACGCTGCTCTTATCATACGCTCAAAGCCAAGCGGATAAAGCACCTGAACCACCGACTTCTTTGAGATATCCTTGTTGCAGGTAATAAAGCCAATGCGGTATCCTTCTGTATAGGTATCTGCCATGGCCTGTATCTCCTCATCTGAAAATGAAGCCAGATGCGCTCTGCCGGCGCGCTCATTCTCTCCGACATACAGTCCGTAGGAATACAGATAATAATCATTTGACAAATCTGCCTCATTTACAAGCTCTGTATAGTAATCATAAGCCGGGTCAAGGAGTGCTCTGTTGTCATCCTCTGCAAAAAGCTCCTCATAATCATGCATGAACGAGTATATACAGCCCCTTATCTCATCAGGACTCAGCTCATCGGCATTCTCAAAATAATTGTATAGCTCTACAATAAGCTCTGCATAAATGCAGAGATATTTTATATCTCCCTGAAAGATATGCGTGATGCTTCCGGCAATTTTTGCATATACAGCCGATAAAAGCTGACCATACTCATCTCCGAGCACCTTTACGGCATATGCCGGGTTGGCATAGCTTTTCTCGTAATTTTCTTTATCAAACTGTGAATAGAATAAATCGTTAAATTCCTTATCTGCGCTATGGTTTTTAATAGTGTTGATGCACTTTGCCACACTTGTGAAATAATCTGCAAAAGCCGGCTCTATCGCAGGCTCTCTGATGATCTGTTCTATCCGCTCCTCCACAAGCTCTAATCGCTCTGCGTAAAGCTCATTGGAGAGCTCATAAATCTCTTTATAACTCATATGTCCCTATAATCTTTCTATTTTATAATTCAAATGTTCATGACAGTTTTATCACACTATTGATATAATATGTGCTAAATAATAAAGCCGACAGCATACGTCCCACCCCAGCTGAGCACCGCTATAAGTGCAAAAAACACTGCCAATCGTGGAAATGTCATGAATGATTCCTCATCAAAGAGGCTTCTGATGGCAAACCCGAAATCTGCCAGAGATATGCCAAGCATCAGTATACCGGCACTGCCATAGTACATAGACAGATTGCCATCTCCTCTGAATGCCGCATTCAAAAAAACTATATATACAATCTCTATGAGGATAGCCACAACAAGTGCAGCTATCCCCCTCTTAGATTGCTTCTTTTCCGTAAACTTATACCTGTTACGTTTTCTTCTGCCAAGCAATTTATATTCTCCTATTTGCAGCCGTACTGCTTATAGTACTCATCTATAGCTGCTTTGATTGTGTCATCAATGACTACTCTGCCATCATGCTCTCTGTTGTAGAGATACTCTGTGACCTCTTCCATTGTAACGATAGCCCTGCCTTCAAAGCCGTACTTCTCATGGATTTCGTCGAGCGCGCTTACCTTGCCGCCCTGTCCGACTTCCATTCTGTTAAGGCTCACCATAAGGCCTACGATTGTAACATCTGCAGCTCCTCTTACCTTTGGAACTGTCTCCTCCATTGATTTGCCGGATGTGGTGACATCCTCTATCATAACTACTCTGTCACCATCCTTAAGCTTGCTTCCAAGGAAACCTCCCTTGTCTGCACCATGATCCTTTGCCTCTTTTCTGTCTGAGCAGTAGCGCACCTCTTTGCCATAGAGCTCATGGTATGCGATAGCTGTTACCACTGCAAGCGGAATTCCCTTGTATGCAGGTCCGAATAATACATCAAAGTCATCTCCGTAGTTTGCATGGATTGCCTTTGCGTAGTACTCTCCGAGTCTCTTAAGCTGTGAGCCTGTCACATATGCTCCCGCATTCATGAAAAATGGTGATTTACGGCCGCTCTTTAATGTGAAATCACCAAATTTCAGCACGTCACTCTCCACCATAAAGTCTATAAATTCGCTCTTGTAGCTTTCCATTGTATGTTAATCCTCCTGTGTGTTTTTCTTTAAATTATCTTTGTCAATTTTACCACATTGGGGCGTGCTTTTCAACGAGGAAATTGGTTACAAAAACAGCATCCCTTCATATTAAATGAATATGGGATGCTGTTCATCTGCTTATATATTTTTATCAGATATACTCACTTGTGTTTACAATCACGCCGTCATATACTGACTGCTTTTTGATAAACTCCGCAGCCTTGTCCACATCTCTGCCGTTTTTGTTCCAGTCCTTTGTGAACTCAACTTTGTCGGCTTCAAGCGCCTTCTCCTGCTTTTGGCTGATGAGCAGAAGTACGAGTATTCCGGCATGGCTTAGGTGCTTGACTACATTTACGAAGTCCTCACCCTCCTTTGGTGCGTAGAGATAAGTATGGCGTCCGTCTATATTTAAGGCTTTCTCGACATCCTCCACAAAGCCGCGGTTTACACCATCCACTCCGTCTACGAATACGGCGGTGATTGCCTTCTGGCCCTTGATTGCAGCTCTTACGTTTCTGTCTACTCTGCCCTCGTAGAGACCGCTTTCCTCTGTGTGTACCTCTTCAACCACACCGCAGGCAGATGTCATATCGGTCACACGGTCGATTAAGATGAACTCACCGAGTGTCTTGTGATTTTTGAACTTATCGCAGACTATCTTGTCCGAGAATGCAATCTTTACAACTGCTATCTCGTTCTTTTTAAGCTTGTCGGCAGGCTTTTCCTCACCTGTGTTTACATCGATGGTATGCTCTATCTCTGTTACGATGCCCGGTATTGACTTGGTACCAAGCTTGAAGAAGAAATTCTTTCCCTTAAAGAGCTCATCGTCATCCATCCAGAGTATTGTAGCTGTGATGGATGAAGCCACCTTTGCTCCTGAACCGATTGTGAGCACGCAGCCTCTTGATACGTCCACCTCTCTGTCAAGCTGGATTGTAACCGGCTGGCCTGTAAATGCGCTATCGCTTAGCTTATCACCCACATGGATGCTCTTTACATGGGCGGTCTCATTGCTTGGCAGTGTGGTGATTTCATCGCCCACCTTTACCTCTCCGGCCTCTATCTGGCCCTGGAATCCACGGAAGGTGTGGTCAGGACGGCAGACTCTCTGTACAGGCATGTAAAAGCCCTCTTCCTCGTTCTCATCCTTTATGTCAACATCCTCAAGGTATGATAAAAGAGCAGGTCCCTTGTACCATGGGATATTCTCAGACTTTGTTGTGACATTGTCGCCCTCTGTTGCAGAAACAGGAATTATTACTACATTTTTAAGTTCAAGCTCCTTTGTAAGCTCAATAATCTGCTTTGTGATTTCATCGAAACGCTTCTCGTCGTAGCCTACAAGATCCATCTTGTTTACAGCAAATACAAAGTAGTTGATTCCCATGAGCGCGCAGATTCTTGCGTGTCTTCTTGTCTGAACCAATACGCCCTGCTTTGCATCTATTAAAATTACCGCAAGGTCTGCAAAGGATGCACCTACAGCCATGTTTCTTGTGTACTCCTCATGGCCCGGTGTATCTGCCACGATAAAGCTTCTCTTATCTGTTGTGAAGTAACGATAAGCCACATCGATTGTGATTCCCTGCTCTCTCTCTGCCATCAGTCCGTCGAGGAGGAGTGAATAGTCGATGGCGCCGCCACGGCTTCCGACCTTACTGTCAAGCTCCAATGCTTTTTCCTGATCTGCATAAAGCAGCTTTGAATCGTATAATATATGTCCGATCAGAGTTGATTTTCCGTCGTCCACGCTTCCGCATGTAATAAATTTAAGTAATCCGCTCATTTTAGAAATATCCCTCCCTCTTTCTTCTTTCCATGCTGCCTGCCGCCTCGTTGTCTATGACACGGGTGGTTCTCTCTGAGGAAACAGCACTGAGTGTCTCATCAATAATCTCATCAAGTGTATTCGCTGTCGACTCCACACCACCTGTCAGTGGATAGCAGCCGAGAGTTCTGAAACGTACACTCTTCATCTGGATTTTCTCACCCGGACGAAGCTTCATTCTGTCGTCATCTACCATGATGATGTTGCCGTCTCTGTATACAACAGGTCTTTCCTTTGCAAAGTAAAGTGAAGGAATCTCGATATTCTCTCTCTTTATATACTGCCAGATATCCTTCTCTGTCCAGTTTGACAGTGGGAAAACTCGCACCTCCTGGCCCTTTTTGATTCTTGAGTTGTAGAGCTTCCACATCTCCGGGCGCTGATTCTTTGGATCCCATGCGTGGTTTTCATTTCTGAAGGAGAAGATTCGCTCCTTGGCTCTTGATTTCTCCTCGTCTCTTCGGCCGCCGCCAAATGCTGCCGTAAAGCCGTATTTGTCGAGCGCCTGCTTAAGCGCCTGTGTCTTCATGATATCTGTGTATGCTGAGCCGTGATCAAATGGATTGATGCCCTGCTTTACGCCATCCTGATTTATATATTCAAGCATCTCGATGCCCTTTTCCTTAGCGATACGATCTCTGAATTCTATCATCTCATGGAATTTCCAGGTTGTATTTACATGTAAAAACGGAAATGGCGGCTTCTCCGGATAAAATGCCTTCATTGCAAGATGAAGCATTACCGAGCTGTCCTTTCCAATTGAGTACAACATAACCGGCTTCTCGCACTCTGCGGCTACTTCACGTATTATGTATATTGCCTCTGCTTCGAGTTCGTCAAGATGTGATAATTCACCCATGTCTGTTACCATCCTTTTCTTTAATATTTATTGGATTCCTTCTTGTTGATAAGAATCTCTTCCTTGCTTCCGTCGCGCTTTTTGATATCCCAGGTCAGCGTGTCCGGCGTGCTTTTTACTGTCATGAGACTTCCCATGCCTCCTATGTCTGCTCCAAGATAAAGAGCAATAGCGCCAAAATGACATTCCTTTATGCATGAGGCACAGCCCCAGCAGTCCTTAGGATATTTGATAAAGGCTTTTTTCTCTGAATCCTGATATATCAGGCTTCCGGGGCATACACTTGTACACATGCCACAGCCCTTACACTTTGCTTTATCAATCATTATGCTCATAACGCGCCTCCCTTCCGACAAGCTCTCTGTAAATCATGTGAAGCTGCCCGTTTTCGTATCTGGAATTGACGTATTTCATCCAATCATCACTCTTGTCGGGATAATCCAGATTCTCAGCAAAGCTATGCCATCTGGTCTCCTTTCTCGCACCAAGATGTGCTATGACCGAAAGACATACCGTAAGCCTCTCCTTAAGCTCATATATGAACATAAGCTCGTGCATATCCGATGCATATAAATCACCGGTCAGCTCTATCAGATGATATATCTTTTCCTTTGCCAGCGCAAGCTGCTTGCCGTTGAACTGATAATGTGTGGAAATACCGCCTGCGTAGTTGTCCATGACCTTCTGCATGGCTTCCTCGATAGCCTCTGTTGTAAACATCTGGGACCTTTCAGTGAGGAAATGGTCGTACTCTGAAGCTTTTGCGTCAAGCGCCTTTTTCTCATCAAATGCTGATGTGTCAGGACTTCCGTCGGAGGTATCTGCATCAAGCTTTGAAACCATATCTATCGCAGCGATTTCACCCTCTACCATAGCTCCTGTAACGTATTTCTGTGGACATCCTCCTGCCACATCTCCAGCAGCATAAAGTCCGTGGATTGTAGTCTCACGCTCGGTATTTACCCAGTAGCCGCTCGCTGTGTGGCCACCTACGATATACGGCTCGGTGCCCTCTATCTCCACATTCTGCTCACTTGGATTCTTACCTGCCTCCACCCACTTGAGTGTCTGGCTTGGTGCCATGTTGAGATATGCCTTTCTCAATGACTCATCCTGCTGTGGAGAGATGCCCTCTGTCCTTAAGTAGCAAGGGCCTCTTCCCTCGAGATTTTCCATGACCGTTCCGTATACACGCTCTGATGTGGTGAGGCCGTATTTTGTCTCGTAAACCTCTCCAAGTGAATTGACCTGCTTTGCCCCGACTCCCTGTGCAATTGTTCCTGTCGGTGCGATTGTGTCCTTGCATCTGAGTGCGATAAATCTCATCTCAAAGGTGGTCATCTCTGCTCCGCTTCTTATGCCCATCGCATATCCGGCGCCTGTATTAAATGGCGGATACCACATCTTGTGCCTTGAAAATCCCGGATTGTTTGGCCTGTATAAACCGGCCGCTCCGCCTGTTGCACAGAGCACCTTTTTAGCCCTGATTTCATAGGCTGTAGCATCCTCGATTGAAAATCCGTATGCACCCTTTATGGTGTTGTTCTCAACTATATAGTCCGTGATATTGATTCTGTTTATCACTGTACAGTCCGTAAGCTTTGAAACAGCTTCTGCCAAAAGCGGCTTCATATTCTCACCGTTTATCTTGATATTGCGGTTTCCTCTTGCTACATACTCACCGTTTTCATCCTTTAATATGACAAGCCCAAGCTTTTCCATCTTGTCCGTCACGCGGTTTAGGCCCTCGGACATAGTCATGAGTAAGTCTTCCCTTACTATGCCGTCAGCATCCTTTTTGGCGTAGTCTACATAGTCCTCAGGCTTTCTGCCCTTTACTATGTATGCATTTATCGCATTGACACCTGCTGCAAGGCATCCGCTTCGCTTTATGTTCGCTTTCTCTGCAATTATAATCGAATAATCCGATTTCTCACGGATGGTGAGCGCTGCATAACAGCCCGCCGTGCCACCTCCTATTATGAGGATGTCCGTGTGTAGGATTTTTTTGTTTTCTATCTTCATTTATCTCCCTCTGCTTCCTCTTTCAATCACAAGCTTTAGACTATTCTTGTATCTAAATGTAGAATACATCCTGCTCCTGCATCTCGCTGTTTTCCATCAGGTATGTTTTCTCTTCATCAAATATATACAGCCTGTAAATCAGCACATGTACTTTCTCTCCGACTGCTATCAGGTCCTTTTCAAGTGAGCGCTCGCCGACCACCTCGATACCGTTTATGCTGACTGTGATATCCATCCTGTTTCCTCTGAATACCACATCTGTAACGATGCCCTCCTCTGCCGCTGACTGATAACGGTCTAAGTTGCCGCTCTTTGATATCTTGATAAACTCAGGTCTGATTACCGCCTTGTCGGCATTTTCTATCCTGTCAAAGCCCTTTAGCCTGTCATAGTTTTCAACGACTGTGGTGTGTCCTATAAACTGCGCCACAAAAGGTGTATCAGGCGACTTGTATATCTCAAGAGGTGTACCCATCTGCTCTATCGTGCCGTGGTTTGTGATAATGATTTCATCTGCCACCTCAACAGCCTCATCCTGGTCATGTGTGACGAAAATGCTTGTGATTCCAAGCTTTTCGACCAGCTCCTTCAGCCAGGTACGAAGCTCACCTCGCACCTTTGCATCTATCGCGGCAAATGGCTCATCCAGTAAGAGCACCTGTGGATTCGGCGCCAGCGCCCTTGCAAATGCCACTCTCTGACGCTGTCCTCCGGAAAGCTGATTCGGATATCTCTTTTCAAGCCCCGACAAGCCTGTCATCTCAAGAAGCTTTGTAACACGCTCCTTTATAAGCTTTTTCGGCATTTTCTGAAGCTCCAGCCCAAATGCCACATTGTCGTATATTGTCATGTATCGAAACAGCGCATAGTTCTGAAATACAAAGCCTATGCCTCTCTTCGAGGCCGGAATATCATTCACCCGCTTTCCATCTATATATATGTCACCGGAATTCGGTGTCTCAAGCCCTGCTATCATACGAAGAAGTGTTGTCTTGCCACTGCCGGACGGACCAAGCAGCGCCACAAGCTTTCCCTTTTCCACTCCAAAGCTCACATTATCGGATGCCAGGAAGTCTCCGTATTTTTTGTATATATTTTTCATCTCAACGTACATATACGTTATCTCCTTCCCGCTTTCTTAGTACAGCAACTCTATAGCTGTCTGCCACACCGGTGTGTAAGCAGTAACAAATTTCATTAGTGTAAATCATATTTCCCATAAATCTCAGTGTAATTTCTTAAATTTATGCTCAACTATATTTCTTGCAAAAAGAATGATTAATGCAATAATTAACAGTATCGACGATACAGCAAATGCCGATGTTATCGAGCTGTCTGTACCCGACATATACAAGGCATCAATCTCAAGCGGCAGTGTAAATGTCTCGCCTCTTGTCTTCGAGAGCGCATTTACCGCGCCGAACTCGCCGAGGGCTCTCGCCGTACAAAGTATGATTCCATAAATCAGGCTCCACTTCATCTGCGGAAGTGTTATTTTCCGAAATATCGTAAAGCCGGATGCTCCCATCAGCGCTGCGGCTTCTTCCTCATCCCTTCCCTCTGCATTGAGCCCCGGTATAATTTCCCTTGACACATACGGAAACGTGACAAATATCGTGGCAAGCACAACTCCCGGTATTGCAAAGGTGATTCTCACATTCGTGCCGAATATCTCATTGAACCATCTGATAACCGGATAAAACCAACCAAGCCGTCCGAAGGTCATAAGATACGCAAGTCCTACAATAACCGGAGAAATTGAAAACGGTATATCAATAAGTGTTGCAAGCACCTGCTTTCCTTTAAACGAAAACCTGGTCAACAGCCACGCTGTCCATATTCCAAAGAAGGTGTTGATAACTACCGCAAAAACTGTTGCTATCAAAGTCACCTTGAGTGCTGACAGCACGTAGCTTGTGGAGATAGCTTTCAGATAGAATCCAAGCCCCTCCTTTAAAGCACTTGCCATCACAGAAAAAAGCGGAACTACAAGCATGACAAATATGAAGAGCACCGTGACAGTGACGAGTATTATCTTTGTGATCTTTTTTCTTCTTTCAAGCTTTACCTGTTCGGTCATCGCATTGTGCTCCTTTCCTGTTTGTGTGCATCGCATTTGATTTATATGCAGCCTTCTACAACAAATTAGTGCGCTGTGACTGTTTAACCTGCACTATGTTTACAAATAGCAGCAGTAAAAATGATATGACAAGCATCACAAGTGCTATGGCAGTCGCGCTGGCATAATCTATATAGCTAAGCTTCTGCATGATGACGTAGGATACCACCTGCGTCCTGTGCCTTGCACTGTTGCCTGATATGTAGATGACGCTTCCGTACTCTCCTATGCCTCTGGCAAAGGCAAGACCAAAGCCTGTTAAGAGTGCCGGGCGAAGCTCCGGAAGTATTACCTTAAAAAATGTCTTAGAGGGTGTGGCGCCAAGCATATAAGCAGCCTCCTCATATGTATTATCCATCTTTTCAAGCACCGGCTGTACAGCTCTTATTACGAAAGGAATGCCTACAAAAACAAGTGCCACAACTATTCCTGCCTGAGTGTAAGCTACATCTATTCCAAGCTTGCCAAGGCCCTTACCAAAAAAGCCTGTGCCTGAGTACAGCTTTGAGAGCGTGATGCCCGCAACCGCTGTCGGCAGTGCAAACGGAAGCTCTATAAGTCCGTCAAGCAGCCATTTCCCGGGAAAATCGTACTTTACAAGTGTCCATGCCACTATGAGTCCAAATACCACATTTACGATTGCTGCGATAAATGATGAGGTGATGCTTGTGATAAAGGCATTCCTCACATTCTCCTTCATGATAAGTGCCACAAAATCGCCCGGCGATATCTTTAGCGAATACACAAGCACTGATGCTAACGGAATGAGAACGATGACTGAAAGCATCGTAACCACTATTCCAAGCGAAAGATGGTAGCCCGGTATGACTCTGGTCTTTATGTTCTTTGATTTAGTTTTCTCTTTTGCTATTTTATCAGTTGCCGTATATTTCATCGAACATTGCTCCATCATCGAAATATGTCTTGTAGGCTTCATTCCATCCGCCGTAATCCTCTATGCTCCAAAGCCTGATATTTAAATCAAACTTGTCGGAAAACCGGTTTAATATATCCTGATTGGCTGGTCTGTAGCCGCTTTCGCCAATCAGCTGCTGTGCCTCATCACTGTAGAGATACTGTAGGTATTCTTTGCTTACCTCTTGCGTTCCGTTGCTCCTTGCATTGTCATCCACAATAGCAACAGAGGGTTGCGCTAAGATGCTGACTGACGGATTCACTATCTCATACTTGCCCGGATATGAATCCATGGTCGTAAGTGCCTCGTTTTCCCACGCTATGAGCACATCTCCCTGACCGTTTTCCACAAATGTGGTTGTTGAGCCTCTCGCACCCGAATCCATAATTGTGACATTTTCATACAGCTTCTTCATAAACGATTTCTGATCCTTCAGGCTGTCATAATTTGTCTTCGCATAGCTTAGCGCTGCGAGAAAATTCCAGCAGGCTCCGCCACTACTCTTTGGATCAGGCGTAATCACATCCACATTCTTTTTCACCAGGTCATCCCAGTCACTTATATGCTTTGGATTGCCCTTTCTTACAAGTAAAACGATTGTTGATGTGTATGGTGCCGAGCTGTCAGAAAACTCATCAATCCAGCCCTTATCAATTAAGCCGGTATTTTGTATCAGGTCTATGTCATGCTCAAGTGCCAATGTGACAACATCTGCATTACAGCCCTCCACAACCGAGCGTGCCTGTGCTCCCGAGCCGCCATGTGACTGAATCACATTTATCTTTTTGTCGTGCTCGCTCTCATAGTAAGACTCGAATATTTTGTTGTATTTCTCGTAAAACTCTCGTGTCGGATCATACGACACATTGGTTATAGTGACTGTGCCGTCATCCTTCCTGCCTGAGCAGCCTGTCAGAAGAAGTGACAGAATCATCACTGTCGACAGCAGGGCTGCCGTATATTTTTGTATGTTTCTCATGTATGTTTCTCATTTTTCATGTTACAGTTTCCGGCAAAGCAAGCTTATGCCGTCAGTTTATATGCCATTAGTTTACTGTAAAAAGCGGTGTGGACAGGTATCTCTCGCCTGTATCCGGAAGCAGCACCACAATATTCTTTCCTTTGTTCTCAGGTCTTTTCGCAAGCTCTGTTGCCGCATATATTGCTGCTCCAGAGGATATGCCAACGAGAAGTCCGTCGCTCTTTGCAACCTCTCTTGCCTTGTCAAAAGCGGCCTCATTCTCCACCGGAATCACCTCATCCACTATATCCATGCGCATGACCTTTGGAATAAAGCCTGCACCGATTCCCTGTATCTTGTGAGGTCCCGGTCTTCCGCCTGAGAGTACCGGTGAGCTCTTTGGCTCAACAGCTACTATCCTTACATCAGGATTATGGTCTCTCAATCCAAGCCCGGTACCTGTACAGGTGCCGCCTGTTCCCACAGATGATACAAAGATATCTACCTTTCCATCTGTATCCTCCCAGATTTCCTGAGCGGTTGTAGCTCTGTGGATATCCGGATTGGCCTGATTCTCAAACTGCTGTGGAATAAAGGCATTGCCATAATGCTCTTTAAGTCTCTGCGCCTCATCAATTGCACCCTTCATGCCCTCACGCCCCGGTGTGAGCTTTATCTCTGCGCCAAGCGCTGTGACGATTTTTCTTCTCTCAACGCTCATGGTATCAGGCATGATAAGTATCAGGTGTAGTCCCTTTGAGGCTGCCACAAATGCAAGTCCGATTCCGGTATTGCCGCTTGTCGGCTCTATTATTATTGTGTCCTGATTTATTTTTCCATCCTTTATGCCCTGTTCTATCATAGCTGCCGCCACCCTGTCCTTGACACTTCCGAGTGGATTGAAATACTCAAGCTTTGCTATGATTTTTGCTTCAAGCCCAAGGGCTTTTTCATAGTTGGTCAGTTCCAGAAGCGGAGTGTGACCTATCAGCTCTGTGAGCTGCTTTGCAATTTTTGCCATTGATATTACCTCTTTTTTGTTAATGTTTGTTTTGAGTTTGTTATGAGTTTGAGCTTAGTTTGTATGGCTGGGATTTCCTACCATTCAAATATGATTTCTAAGTTATTGATATGTTACCACTAATTGATATTTTTGTAAATGTAATTAGGGTTATTAATATTTGTTAGCGGGCTATAAATTTTATTGATAGCCATTAAAAAAGAGTTCTATCATTCGCAGACACAAGGTCTGTGAAAAATAGAACTCTTTTTGGGCCTTCCTTTAGCTACTTACGCTTGTTCATTTGCTTTATCGGTTCTCGTGATATACTTGATTCCGACAAAGGTTCCAATCAGGATAAGCACTCCTATGATAAAAGGTACTACAGGATTTCTGACAAAGCCTGCTATGATGTAGGTCAGACATGATATGGCTGCCACAAGCACAGCGTACGGAAGCTGTGTGGACACATGGTTCATATGGTTGCACTGGGCTCCGGCAGATGCCATGATGGTGGTATCGGATATCGGTGAGCAGTGGTCTCCGCATACTGCACCTGCCATACATGCTGAGATTGAGATGATCATCATCGTATGGTTTGTGCCTGAGAAGATGTTTACTACTATCGGTATGAGTATGCCGAAGGTGCCCCATGAGGTTCCTGTTGCAAAAGCAAGGAAGGCTCCCACCACGAATATGATTGCCGGGAACAGTCCAAGGAGCGGTCCCGATACACCTCCCACCAAGCCTGCGACAAATTCCTTGGCGCCAAGGCTTTCTGTCATGGTCTTTAGTGTCCATGCAAAGGTCAGTATAAGTATTGCAGGTACCATCGCCTTAAAGCCCTCAGGGATTGAATTACAGCAATCCGTAAAGCTTAGCACCCTTCTGATTGAGTAAAAGCATATGGTGATTATCAGTGCAAAGAAGCTTCCGAGCATAAGACCAATCGACGCATTGCTTCCTGCAAACGCATCGACAAAGCCTGTTCCGTCAAAAAAGCCTCCTGTGTATATCATTCCTATGATGCAGCATATTATGAGCACCAGTATAGGAAATATAAGGTCTATAACCTTTCCCTTGCCCTTTATCACATCCTGTTTTGACTCTGCATATGGTCTGTCTCCTGTGGTAAACAGATCGCCCTTTTTGGCATTGGCTTCATGCTTTGCCATAGGACCGAAATCCACCTGCAAGATAACAAGTGTCACCATGGCGACAATGGTAAAGAGCGCATAGTAATTGTACGGAATGGCCTTTATGAAAATAGAAAAGCCATCCTCTCCCTTTACAAAGCCTGTGACTGCGGCTGCCCACGATGATATAGGTGCAATGATGCACACGGGCGCTGCTGTGGCATCTATCAGATATGCAAGCTTTGCTCTGGAAACCTGATGCTTGTCGGTGACAGGACGCATCACACTTCCCACTGTCAGACAGTTGAAGTAATCATCTATAAATATGAGCACTCCAAGCATTATAGCTGCAAGCTGGGCACCGATCCTTGTCTTTATGTGCTCACCCGCCCATTCTCCAAAGGCCGCCGAGCCGCCTGCCTTGTTCATCATGCTCACCATGACACCGAGCACGACTAAAAATATCAGTATTCCCACATTGTCCGGATCCGATAGCACTCCGACAAGTCCGTCCTCGAATATGTGAAGCACTGATCTCTCAGCCGAAAAACCAGACTGAAATACATTTCCATAAAACAGTCCGCCGATCACTATTCCGACGAATAATGAGCTGTAGACCTCCTTTGTAATAAGTGCCAGAACTATAGCCACAACAGGTGGAACAAGCGCCCAGACTGTGGCATACATAGCAGGCACGTATTTTACTGCCAGAATCATTATTTTCTCCTCCGTCTATCCCTTATGCTCTATCTGTCAACCGCGCCGACAAGCTCTGAAATATCCTTAACTCCATACCTGTCCATGTACTCTGCGATGCCATCCACTATCTGCTCTGTGGTCTTTGGATTCACAAAGTTTGCTGTGCCGACTGAAACTGCCGTAGCTCCGGCAAGTATCATCTCGATGGCATCGGCAGCGTTTGTGATACCGCCCATTCCGATAATCGGGATATTGACTGCATGTGCTGTCTCGTAAACCATGCGCACTGCAACCGGATGTACAGCCGGACCGCTCATGCCGCCTGTCTTGTTTGCCAGCACAAAGCTTCTTCTGTTTATATCAATCTTCATGCCTGTAATGGTATTGATGAGCGAAACCGCATCAGCTCCACCGGCCTCTGCCGCCCTTGCTATCTCTGCAATGCTTGTGACATTTGGAGAAAGCTTCATGATAACAGGCTGCTTTGCATATTTTTTAATCTCGCTTGTGATTGTCTCAACGCCCTTTGGATCTGTTCCGAAGGCAATTCCGCCCTCCTTAACATTAGGGCATGAGATATTTATTTCCATCATATCAATAGGCTCATCCGCAAGACGCTTTACCACATCAAGATACTCGTCAAGCGAATGACCGCAGACATTTACCACAATCCTTGTATCAAACTGCTTTAAAAAAGGAATATCCCTCTTTAAGAAAAGCTCGATGCCGGGATTTTGAAGTCCGACTGCATTGAGCATGCCGCCGTACACCTCTGCTACTCTAGGTGTAGGATTACCCTCCCACGGCTTATTCGCAACACCCTTTGTAGTGACTGCACCAAGTCTGTTTAAATCAACAAACTCGCTGTACTCTGCACCGGAGCCGAATGTGCCGGATGCAACTGTAACAGGATTTTTCCACTCAACACCGGCCACATTTACTGACATATTACTCATTACAGCTCCACCTCCTTCGCATCAAAAACAGGTCCCTCTTTGCATATACGCTTGTTGTTTACATTGCTGTGGGCATCCTTGTCCTTTGTCTTGCATACGCACGCAAGGCATGCACCGATTCCACATGCCATGCGCTCCTCAATTGATACAAAGCAGTCCATATCATGCTCTGCAGCGTAAGCCTTGAGTGCACGAAGCATAGGCATAGGTCCACATGCATAAATCACGTCTGCCTCAAGAGCATTCTCCTTTATTGCATCAATGACATTGCCCTTTGTGCCGACACTGCCGTCCTCTGTAGCTACAAAGGAAGCTGCCTGTTCCTTAAACTCATCGAGCAGGAAGGTATTCTCATCGCGATAGCCCATGACGATATTCATATCGCATACTGCTGTTTTAATTTCTGCACCTTCCATTGCTGCCTGTCCCGAATTTTTTTCTTCACCTGATGTCTGCACAATGCCTGCATTTATATCCTTGGCAAGCTGCAGCATAGGCGGCACTCCGATTCCTCCGCCGATAAGAAATGCCTTCTTTCCCGGCTGCACTGTAAAGCCGTTTCCAAGAGGTCCTAAAATCCTTACCTTATCGCCCCTGACAAGCTTTGAAAATTCCTCTGTTCCCGTGCCTTCACCTGTCACACGGTACACAAGACGAATGGTGTCATCATCTCTGTTTATGCCGCAAAGGCTTATCGGACGCGGAAGCAGCTTACTCTTGTCGTTTGAGTAAACCGATACAAACTGTCCCGCCTTTGCTGCCTTTGCAATTTTGTCTGTCTTAAGTGTGAGGTCGTAGATGCCATTGCCAAGTGAGCTCTGGTCAACTACAACTGCAATCTCCTCAAATTTCTCTGCCATTTTATCTCCCTGGTTTCGTTTGTTAATATATTTAAGCTTTCTGAATAACTTATTAACGATTTGCAAGTGCTCCTGAGATATCCTCAATCATATCCTCAACAGCCTTGCGTGATGCATCTGCAAAATTCTCTGCTGTGATGCCCATATCCTTGTACTTATCCTGCTTGTATGCGCAGATGATTCCACGTGATGAATTGACAATTGCACCAAGTCCGTCCTCATTGAAGAAATGAACAAGGTCTGCGCCCTTGCCTCCCTGTGCGCCGTAGCCCGGTACGAGGATGAAGCTCTTTGGCATTACCTTACGAAGTATCTTACCCTGCTCAGGGTACGTTGCACCGACAACCGCACCTACATAGCTGTATGAATCACCCATGCAGTCAGCTCCCCACTCTGCAACCTTCTCGCCTACCCACTCATATAATGGGCGTCCGTCAATCATACGGTCCTGAAACTCTCCACTTGATGGATTAGATGTCTTTACAAGAATGAAGATACCCTTCTTCTCCTCCTTGCATACATCTACGAATGGCTTGATACCGTCTGTTCCAAGGTATGGATTGACAGTGGCAAAATCCTCATCAAAGGTAGAATAGCTCTTGCTGCCGATCTGTACCTTTCCGAGATGTCCTGTGGCGTATGCAGCCGATGTTGAGCCGATATCTCCACGCTTTACATCTCCGATAACCACGAGATCCTTCTCGTGACAGTAATCCACTGTCTTCTGGAATGCCTTAAGGCCCTCCACTCCAAACTGCTCATACATGGCAATCTGTGGCTTTACAGCCGGAATCAGGTCATATGTGGCATCCACAATAGCCTTGTTGTACTGCCAGATAGCCTCCGCTGCACCGGCCGGTGTCTCTCCAAGCTCATCAAATGCCTTCTTTGTGATATGCTCAGGCACATATGAAAGCATCGGGTCGAGACCTACTACGATAGGTGCGTTTGTTTTCTTGATTTTGTCTACTAATTTGTTGATCATTCTTTCGTCCTCTTTATGCGTATTTTATTATACAGACAGATATTGTGATTATTAAATATCTGCATACAGTTATAAATATTTTATAGCATAAACTAAATTCTTGCAACCAAAAATATAATAGCAGGGAGTATAGCATTAATTACTGCTATACTCCCTGCTGATTTCATCTTTACACTCCCACAACCTCATCAATCATCCTAAGCTCTTCCTCAGAGAAGCCAGTGCCCTCCATAACCTTTAAGTTTTCAAGAATCTGCTGTGGCTTTGAGGCGCCGACAAGCACGCTTGTCACGTCATCATCCTTTACCACCCACTTAAGAGCCATCTGTGCTAGTGTCTCACCACGTTTTGCGGCTATATCGTTTAGCTTCTTAATCTGCTCGATGTGTGGAGTGAGCTTTTCCTGATTTAAAAAGCGGCCGTCTGTCTTTATACGGCTATCCTCCGGAATACCGTTTATGTAACGGTCTGTGAGCATGCCCTGTGCGAGCGGGCTGAAGGAGATGATGCCCTTTTGACACTCTCTTGCTGCCTGCTTCAAGCCGTTTTGCTCTATTGTACGGTTGAAGATATTGTATGAATTCTGGTTGATGATAAACGGACATTTCAAATCAGTAAGAATCTCGCAGGCTCTCTTCATGGTCTCGCCGTCATAATTTGACAGTCCGACATAGAGTGCTTTTCCGCTTTTTACTATCTGGTCGAGTGCTCCCATTGTTTCCTCAAGCGGTGTCTCAGGGTCCATTCTGTGATGATAGAAAATATCCACATAGTCGAGTCCCATTCTCTTAAGGCTCTGATCAAGGCTTGCAATCAGATACTTGCGGCTGCCCCAGTTGCCGTATGGTCCCTTCCACATATCATAGCCTGCCTTTGAGCTGATGATGAGCTCATCGCGGTATGCTGACAGATGCTCCTTCAGGATAAGCCCGAAGTGCTTCTCTGCGCTGCCGTATTCAGGACCATAGTTGTTTGCCAGGTCAAAGTGAGTGATGCCATGGTCAAAGGCTGTGAAGCACATCTGCTTCATGTTGTCATACGATGAAAAATCACCGAAATTGTGCCATAGACCAAGCGATACAACAGGAAGCTTAAGTCCGCTCCTGCCGCATCTGTTATATCTCATTGTGTCGTATCTCTTTTCGTCTGCTGTGTACATATTTACCTCCCGCATAAATACATGATATTTTACCCGATAAATTATTATACTACAGCAGACTTGATTTTTCTATTGTTAAATAAAATCCTCCGTCAGCTTTCCATGCTTCTCATAATTTGTCACACGCGCTATCTTGTTTTCATCATCCACAAACACAACCTTCGGATGATGCTCCTTTGCTTCCTCCGGTGTCATCTGCGCATAGCACATGAGTATCACATGGTCACCGACTGCAACCTGTCTGGCGGCTGCGCCGTTTAAGCATATCATGCCTGAGCCCGGCTCTCCGGCGATGGTGTAGGTCTCGAATCTGTTTCCGTTTTCCACATCGACAATCTGTACCATCTCATACTCCAAGATGCCTGCTGCCTCAAGCAGCTTTGTATCTACAGTGATGCTTCCCACGTAGTTTAAGTCAGCCTGCTTGACCACCGCTCTGTGTATTTTGCCCTTAAGCATTGTATAATTCATTGTTTGTACCTCTTTTCAATAATCGTTTCTTGTCCGTCTACGCAATAAAATTGTCAATCAGCCTTGTCTTTCCGATATAGACAGCAATTGCCACGAGTGTTGTTCCCTTAATCTCATCAACCGGTGTAATTGTTTCAAAATCAACCACATCTACATAATCAATTCTTGCAAGCGGCTCCTTGTTTATCTCTGCTGTGATTGCATCCTTTATCGCTTTTGCACTCTTTTCGCCATCCTCTACGAGCTGCTTTCCGATTTTTAAGCTTCTGCTCAGTACAAGCGCTGCCTGTCTTTCATCCTCACTTAAATATGTGTTTCTTGAGCTCTTTGCCAGTCCATCCTCCTCACGGATGATTGGGCAGCCGATGATTTCTGTGTCAACATTTAAATCCTTTACCATACGCTTTATGACCGCAAGCTGCTGTGCATCCTTCTGTCCAAAGTATGCACGGTCAGGTGTCACAATGTGAAACAGCTTCAGGACAACTGTCTGCACACCTCTAAAATGGATAGGTCTTGTTTTTCCACAAAGCTCAGTTGTGAGGCCATTCATATCCACATATGAGCAGAAGCCGTCTGCATACATCTCCTCAGGCTCAGGATGGAAAATAATGTCAACGCCCGCATCCTCACAAAGCTTTGCATCCCTGTTTAAATCACGTGGATAGCTGTCTAAATCCTCTGCAGGGCCAAACTGCATTGGATTTACAAAAATACTCACTACAACCTTGTCATTCTCGCGTCTTGCCGCATCGATTAAGCTCTTGTGTCCCTCGTGGAGGTATCCCATTGTAGGTACAAAGCCAACGCTTTTGCCCTCTTTTTTCCATGCCTTTACTGCTTCTCTTACCTGTTCGATTTGTCCGTATATTAACATTTTATGTCTCCTTATTCTTTTATTTTTCGTAGCTATTTTTTGTAAATATTCTTCAATACTATTTTCGATACTAATACAGCTTGTCAATTATTGTCTCATCCATCTTAAAGGTATGCTCCTCACCAGGGAAGCTTCCCTCCTCAACAGCCTTTTTGTAGGCTGTGAACGCCTCATTCATTTCTTTTCCGACCTGTGCAAACTGCTTTACAAATTTCGGCTTCATGTTTGCATACATGGCAAGCATATCCTGATATACGAGCACCTGGCCGTCGCAGTCTGCTCCCGCTCCGATACCGATTGTAGGTATGCTTATGCTCTCTGTGATTTTTTTGGCAAGTGCCTTTGGCACGCACTCGAGCACTACTGCAAATGCTCCTGCCGCCTCAACTGCACGGGCATCGTCAAGAAGCTTCTGTGCTGCCTCTTCACCCTTTCCCTGCACCTTGAAGCCGCCAAATGCATTTACTGACTGTGGTGTAAGCCCTAAATGTGCACATACCGGAATTGACGCATCCACGATAGCCTTTATCTGTGGACATACCTCCTTGCCACCCTCGAGCTTGACTGCCTGCGCATGGCCTTCCTTCACGAGTCGTCCTGCATTGACCACAGCATCATAAACCGATGTCTGATATGACATAAAAGGCATATCTGTGATGAGCAGCGTATCCTTTATGCCTCTTGAAACAGCTGCGCTGTGATGAATCATATCCTCCATAGTCACTGAAAGTGTATCCTCATAGCCAAGCACCACCATGCCGAGAGAATCTCCTACTAAAATTGCATTGATTCCGGCCTCATCTATGAGCTTTGCTGTCGAATAATCATATGCTGTGAGCATCGTGAGCTTCTCGCCCTTTTCCTTTGCCTGTTTAAAAGTTACTACTGTATTTTTCATTGTCCAATCCCTCTGTCTTTCTGCAACAATCCGTTTCTTGTAACTACTTGGAACCATTCACGGTATTGTCAGCCTCTTAGCAATTCCATCATCTGAGTGTAATCCTTATCAGGATTCTTTTTTTCAGCAATATTTACTAGTTTTGTACCAAGCATTTTGTACAATCTGACATCATCGCTATCGTCATTTTGCATACATGCGATGTGCTTTTTCACTGTTTCAATATCGTTTCTCTCGATTGGCCCGGTCAGTGCGCCGTCACAGCCTGCTTCGAGTACGTTTTCGATATTGCGCATCACAAGCTGGCCTGTAGCTCTTACAGCCTCAGCCCTTGTAAAGCCGCAGTCCTCCAAAAGAGAATAGCCCATGTCAAGGACAGCAATCACCTGATTGCTCAAAATACTAGCCGCTGCATGGTATTTTGCCTTTTTAGCGCCATCAATGCGGCATACCTCATTTCCAATAGAACAAAACAGCCCGGATATTGCTTCAACCGCAGCATCCTGCCCTTCCACTGTGAAAAATGCTTTATTTAATTGCTCATATGATGAAAATTTGTTACTGAACGGTAACATTGGATGAATTGAACAGCATGATACACTCATGCTCTCCCTTCCGGAAAATGAATCGGATGATAATGCGCCACTGCAATGACATATAATCTGATTCGTTAGAGACAGCTCTTTTAATTGTTCCCAAACCGGTATAATAAATGAATCCGGTGTGGTGATAAATATAATCTGTGATTGATCCGCCAGTTGCTTTAGCGAATCAAAGCTCTCTGTCCTTGTAAACTCCGCAGCCTCCTTAGCCGCCGCAGAATCCACGTCATAATAGCCTGCAAGCTCTATGTCCTTTGTCCTTAGGTATTTACCTATAGAACAGCCCACTCTGCCTGCGCCGATTATGCCTATTTTCATGCTACCACCTTCTTTCCAAGCCGGTCAGACCATTCCTTATCTCGCAGCTGATATAATCTCCGCCATATGCCGTATGGCAGCGGTCGATTTACCCTGTGCGCGCCTGTCACTTTGCTGTCTGCTTCATATTCTGCTACAGCAATGTGCTTTTGGCTTCCTTGTGTCTGCCGGATATGCTCTGTCATAAGGTGACAACACATCCTCCATGATACAGTTTCCTTCGAATACCGTTCGAAGAAAACTATACCACATTGACTATTATTTAACAATCCCTATTTTACCTCAGTCATTTTGATATACTCATACTGCGGCTTGAAATTCTCTCTGTCACAGAGCTCATAGTAATGCATAAAGATTCTCTCCATGACATTTGGAATCTGATTTTCCTGTGGCTCAAATAGTATGATAAGATACTGCATTGAGCTGTAGCGCGTGCAGACATCCACCTTTCTGATCTTACTGCGGATAGACTGTTCCATGCAGTCAAGTGCCTTCTCAATTTCCTCGATATCTGCAAGCTGCTCCGGCAGAGTGTTCATAGTCACCATGACCAGATAGCAGTTGTGGTTGTGCCTATCTCCTACATTGTTCACGAACTCATAGATTCTTGCAAACTCTCTGTAGTTTAAATCCAGCGCACCTGTATAGCTGCCACTCTCCTTTAAAAACTTTGCCACGTTTCGTAAATCCGCACTCAGATTTGTATTCTCCTTATTGTCAGCTAAGAGCTGCTCATAGAAGAAATATGAACCCTTACAGTTCTGCTTCACATAGTAAAGTGCCTTATCTGCCTTTGTGTAGTCACTTTCAAACATGGCTCCCTTTGTCGTCATGCACAGTCCTGCTGAAAGAGCAGCCTCCTTTATCTCACAGTCTGCTTCCCTGGCACTCTCGAAGCCTTCAAATATGCGCTTTATAACACTCTCCACGCTTGCCCTGTCAGAATATGGCATAAAGATGAGGAACTCGTCACCTCCAAGCCTGCAGGCTGCAAAGGTCTCATTCTCAGTCTCTTTAGCAAGGAGATTACCTATAAGCTTAAGTGCCCTGTCACCCGCCTTGTGACCATGCACATCATTGACTTTTTTGAGATTATCCATATCTATGAAGGCAAGACAGCCATCATTATCCTGCATCAGGGCTGCTATTACCTGCTGTCCACGACTTCGCATGTAAAGTCCTGTCAGATAATCAACACTATCGGCTTTTTCCTGACTGCTCATGGTCTTCATGACCTCAGATATGAATTTGTCTGCCACTGACTCGATAGCCGCATTATCACGGTAGCCCTGAGCCGCAGGATTATCCTCATCAATCACAACCATGCCATTGTCAAGCATATCAACAAACATACGCGATATCTGCGGGTCAAACTGCGTGCCGCAGTTATCCAAAAGCTCCCTTCGGATTTCTTCATCGGGCAGTGCATTCCTGTAAATCCTGCGCGATTTCATGGCATCATAGCTGTCTGCCACACACTATACGGGCAGAAAGCGGTATTTCCTCTCCCACCAGTCCGTCAGGATAGCCCTTTCCATCGTAGCGCTCATGATGATTCCTTGCAATATCCACCAGATGGTCTAACAGTGTGATATCCTTTAAGATATCTGCGCCCATCACAGTATGGCTCTTTATGGCTGCAAACTCTTCATCGGTCAGCCTGGTCGGCTTATTTAATATTGTATCAGGCACGCCAATCTTTCCGATATCATGCAGATATGCAGCATTTCTAAGATTCTCCACCTCATGCTCACTCCAGCCAAGCTGCTTTGCAATGAGAGCAGAGTACTCTGCCACCCTGTATGAGTGCCCTCTCATATAATCATCCTTTGCTTCTATTGTAGCAGCGAGTGTCTTCATCATCTGAAGGGAAACTCTCTCTGTCTGATTTCTAAGCCTGTCACTTTCTTCCTTCTGGCGCTTGTATTCTATCTCGCTGATTCTTTTTATTGTGACTATTATATTGACAAACAAAATCACAATAAGGCCTGTTCCGATAAAGAAGCCTGACATAGTGACAACAAAGTACACAGAAGCAGCCTCTATAAGCACCAGAACAAGTGCTATAATCATGGCAACCATCTCAGGTCTGTAGCCCAATGTCCTATGCTTAATTATATCAATGATAAACGTTGTGATAACGACCGCGCAGCAGACAGCAAGCATTCCCTGTCCTGCCGGCAGAGTCTCTATATAATCGCACACACCAAAAAGCTGCAAAGCTGTGCAGACAATGAAATTCACAGCCGCAAGTGCCTCTATGCATGTATACACTCTTGTATAACGCCCACCCTGTATGCTGTCAATATAAATCGAAACAGCAATAGGACTAAGCAGAATAACCACAAAGCACATGGCTGCCATAACAGATGCATTCGGCACCAGCATCTGACGCAGCTTTGACTCACCGAGCATCCACGCCGCTCCTAAAAGCAGACACCAGCCCACAAACTCCATGTCAAAGTGTGTCTTGTATACAATACTGAGTGCTATGCTGAACATAATGGCCACTATAGCTGCAAAAAGAATGAAAAACGCTATAACCGTCTCTCTGGAGCTGTTATGAAAGATATTTGTCCATATATCGCTCTTATCTCCGCAGTATACTGTATTTACAACGCCCGAATAGTTGGATGCATGGCTCGTCAGCTCAATGCGCAGCTCTTTGCCTGCATCATCCTCCGACATATTGCAAAAAACATATCTGCTCGCGGAGTCCTTACCAAAGGGTCTGGTGTCCTTTGTATCATACTCTGCTCTCAGACTGCCGTCCACATAGAATCTGACTGTCTGAAGCGATGCTCTGATTGCCATGACATTTGCATCGAAATTATCAGGCAGTACGGTGGTTATGACCATCGTATCCCCCGGCTTCACATCATACCTGCCGGGCACTTCAATAGTCTCCCTTTCACCATCAGACTTCTCCCATGTAAAGCTGCCCTCGTAGGTGATACTTTTATCACTGACGGACTGGCTCCTCTCACTCGGTAATATGCACTCGGCAATTATAAATCCAACAATCAAAAAGGTCATCATTAAATAAAACAATGACCTCTTTGTCCTACTCACGCTGTATCTATCCATAACTTATCCTATTCCGCAAACATAAGGTCTGCTTTATAATAGTCAGGTTTTCTAATGCCGCAGATTAGAATTCAGACACACTATGCAGTCTGCTGTTCAACCATGGTGTTGATTTCCTTGCTGATTTTATTTACATACATCATGATTGCTACACCTGCAGCAAAAATCACTACTGTGACAATAATTCCAACTGCCGAAAAGCACAGCTGGCTTAAGTATCCGATAAACGGAGTCTTTGCGATAACCTGCCCTTTAACTACCTTATATGATACACCATTTCCATCACGTAATGCAATCTCTTTTGCAGAAGAATCGTTAGAATCCACATAGTATGAATCAACCCTTCTGCCTGATGAATCAGCTGACTCAATGGCTACTATATTGCCATCCTTATAAGAGGCCTCATCGATAGTCTTTAAATATACCACGCTGCCGTACTTTGAGATATTTCCTGTATGGTCTGTGCCCGAAAGATATGTATGATAGCCAAATATCGGTGGAAGCGCAACCGGAAGCACTATAAGAAGTGCCACGATCACAAGCACATAGCCCAGTATTGTAAGCCCTGTCCTTTTACCCTTTTTCTCGTCTACTGTCTGATTGTTGTTAGTGTTTTTACTCATATTAAGCTCCTTTCTGTTCATAAACCCAGTATCACTACAAATGGAGTATTTCCATGTAGTCTGTTGCATCAGCCGCTACAGCAGCCTTTTTCTGCATGGCAAGCGCCTCATCAATGAGATGCGGCATAGCCAGTGTCAGGTTGAGTGCCTCCGCCATATCAGCGTACTCGCTCTCCTTAAATGTATTCGTGTCTGCGGTGTAATATGCGTTGTGCATGGTCTCCTCATAGCCCACTATAAGCATGTTGTTTAAGAAAGCTCTGTGAACCGCGTCCACTATCTCACCCTCGTGATTTATATCGAGGTAGAAATCACACTTCTCAAAAAGACTATCCAGCACGGACATCTTCACATTAGGGTAGAGTGACACATTGTCATACTGCCCTGCCGACATAAGCTTCGACGACATCTCTGTGATGGCCGCCACATGAAAATGCATCTGCGGCATGAGTGACGCAAGCTCTGTCAGATGACCCACATTCTCTGAATTGGTACATACGAGTATGTGCGGCCTGTGCTTATTTTCCCTGACAAAGCTGTAGATATATCCAAGCTGCTTCACCTTATCGGAAGGTGCGCCAAGTGCTATAAGCCTGTCGTAGGACTCCCTGCGCGATACAAATACGCGCTTTGCCCTCGTTCCCTGATCATGCAGTATAATCTGCATATTGCCGGGTATTTCATCACCCACCGGCTCATGCCAGAAGAGTGCATCTTTAAAGCCGTTTGGCGCGAGCGCCTGTGATGCAAAAAACGGATATGACAGCGAGTTGAAATAAACCGCTGTATCCTCCAGCCCTGCACACCTGATGAAAAACGCTATAAAGTCTGTCTTACTTCTGAAAATCCAGTCCTTATCCTGCCATCTGACGAGTATATCACCGGTGACGAAGTTCTCCACTATCATCTCCCTGCCCGTCACATCAAAAAACTTCCTGAGTGCCTTCTGTCCCTTTTTATTAAAAACCGTGTGACAGAAGATCGCGCCATACCTGTTATAGTGCTCTGAAAGCCTGACCTGACCGGCATCATCGAGCCAGTCAACAATCTTGACCTGTCGCCTGTGCGTAGGCTCCGTGAAAAATACTCTCGCTCGCTCCCTGGTGCGGTCCATGACCTTCGCAGATGAATTATCACCCTCTATGCGCCAGTAATCGGGAATCTGTATCTGATTGAAATACAGCGGCTTCCCCGGTAAGCTGTCAGCTTTCCTGTAATCGCCTAAGAAAAATCCATACACGCTCATCACATCATCCGGCAGAAAACCGTCATCCTCAATGACTGCTGCATGAAAGGCTGCACCGGCATTCTTAAATGACTCAAGGAGATTTTTGCTCTCGAGCGAAAATGTATCAAACAGCAGTGTGATACCAACTGCTTCGTGTGTTACTTCAACAGCTCTATCCATCTGTGAACCACCTCCTTAGTCAGATATTCTTTGGCCTTATCATATGAATGTGCCGAAAATGCATCCATATCATCCTCTGTAAACATCCTCACTATACGCTCAGAAAGAAGCTTTATCTTCTCCTTCTGATCCATCTCATCGGTGATTGGAATTTTGTAGCCGTTTTGCCCATCATCGATAAAGGTCTGGTTGCCATACCTCACATCAAAGCCCACTATAGGAAGCCCTGAGCCTATGGCCTCCATGAGTGTGAGCCCGAAGCCCTCACTCTGTGAAGCTGCCACATATGCATCATAGTGCTTGTATACATCATCTAATTTCTGCTGTCCCATCAAATGCACATAATCAGCACAGCCCAGCCTGCCGATAAGTCCCTTAAGCTTCGCCTCATCGCCACCCTTGCCATATATGTCAAGTGAGATGTCAGGCACGCTTTCTTTTGCCTTTACAACAGCCTCCACCAGCCAGTCACAGTGCTTCTCCGTCGCAAGACGCGACGCCGTGATGAGAGAGTGCCTCTTTCTCGGCTCATCCGGATACTTAAGCTCATCAAGACTGCCCACCGGAATAGTCACCACATGAGGCTCCTTTCCACAGTACTTCTTAAATTGCTGCCTCATAAGCTCATTCTGCGCATCTGTCGCTGTGATGTAGAAATCTATGTGCTTCGTCTGTGAAAACGAATACTCATAATAGTTGTTCCACAGTATGTAATCATCATCTGTGCCGCCCTCGCTGAAATGGTCCGCATGCACCACTATTCCTACGCGCGCCGGTCCACAGTTTTCGAGGATTGCCTGACCTATGCCTGTCGTCCTGTCGATGATCACCACATCATCAGCCGCTAAGTTAAGCATCTTTACCATATAGCCGACCAGGTCAGCCTTGGTATAAAGCACCTGCGCTCCGATCCTGTAAAAGGTGCTGTCATCCTCTATGACCTCCTCGTAGCACACCGAGCCATCCTCATTGAAAAAAGTCCTGCCGTACAGATGCGCCTTGCCGTCGAGCGGAGCATAGTACTCGCTGAAGGTCCTGCAATAGGTGTAGAAATCCTTCCTGATCAGGCATCCGTTTGAGACAATCTCGACTCTGTGCACTAGATCACTTGTATCATCAACCATGTAGCAGGTGTAGAACCTGCCGCTCTCCTTAAACTGATACCTGCACGTCTTGCCCTCTCTGGAAAAGGTATAATCCTCTTCTGCCATCGAAGCCTCAAGCTCCTTTAGAGTGAATGTGACGGGCGATGTCCTCACATCTGTAAAGAATGTGTACAGCCATATCACTTCCTCATCCAAAAAGCCGATGTTCTTTGTCATGTGCTCTATATTTTCAGTTGGAAACATATCTGTGAAAATAAACCTTGCCGGAATATGTGCCCTGCGAAGCAGATTCGCTCTGTAGCTCTGTGCGTACTCCACGCCGCTTGAAGCCCAGCCTATTCCGAGATTGAAGTTATATACCATATGATTCTCCTCGTATCTGTCAAACTATTGATATTACACTGTCTCTATGGGTAGATGACCTGCAGCCTGCCATCCTTGCCGATTTTCACATCACTAAGCAAAATATTCCTTATGATATTACATTTTACCGCTTTTTCTGTATCCAAAAACGACTCGAAAGCTTCATTTTGGTATTCAAACATAACATTTCTCTGTGCGGATGCTCTTCCCGCTACCGCATACTTGAGCTGCTCAAGGTAGTCAATCAGCTCAACCCAGCCATCATCCACCGCCTTTAGAGTTGCCTCACGGACAAACTGCTCGTAAGCCTCCTCATCGCCTATGCGCTCACGCTGTCTTGAAAGCCCCTGATACACGCGAAGCATCAGGTAATCGCTAACAGTGGCGGCGCTTTGCATGTCAGACAAAGTCAGACCGGCGTCCAGCTTGTAGGAGATGTTGTCAAGAATGTATCTGTTAAGCATTGATGTGTATTGCTGTGTATTGGTATTTTTATCGTTATCTTTCTTTCTGCCACGGCGCCTGCCATGCTTATTATTACTCTGTATGCAGTCAAAATGATTAACGAAGTCTGAGATATTCCCCTTCGCAATCTCTACTATCTTCTCCTGCTCGACGCTGGCGCCGTCGAGCAGTTTTTTTCTGGTTGCGTAGATTAGGTCTCGCTGGCGCTGGAGGACCTGGTCATACTGAAGTGATTTCTTGCGGTTCATCTCCTCAGACTCCACACTAAGCTTCTGACACTGGTTGACAATACGCTTTATTTTGCGCTTTCCGATACGCTTTTTGCCATCAATATAGCGCTGCAGCTTGTCATCATCCTCAGCTCCCACTATATCATCCTCCAGGCTCACATAGTACTGGCTGAAGCCCGGATCACCCTGTCTGCCGGCGCGGCCCCTCGCCTGCCTCTCGGATCTTGAATTGTTCATCCTGCCTATACCTATGACAGCTAAGCCTCCAAGCTCCTTCACTCCGTCTCCGAGCTTTATATCTGTTCCTCTTCCTGCCATCGTTGTAGCAACCGTGACCGCATTCAGCTGGCCTGCGCCTGCGATAATCTGTGCTTCCCAGAAAGCATTGCTTGCGTTTAGTACATTGTGCGGGATATTTTTTTCTATTAAAAGCCTTGAAAAAAGATCTGTATCCGTAACGGAATTAAGCACCACAAGCACCGGCTGGCCTGTCTCGTGAAGCCTTATCACATCATCCACTGCTGTCCAGAACTGGTCATGACCGTTTTTAAAGTATCTGTCCTTCCTGTCGACTCTTTTAAGAGGCCTGTTTGTAGGTATTTTAACCACCTGCTTGCCGTAGGTCTCAAAAAGCTCATCCTTTGCATCCATGAGTGTACCGCTCATGCCGGCCATCTTGTCAAACATCATAAACAGATTCTGGAAGGTAACTGATGCCACAGTTCTGTATTCCTGCGATATCTCCACCTTTTCCTTTGCCTCTATAGCCTGATGCTGACCGCCACGCAGCTTGACACCGTGCATGAGACGGCCTGTCGCTCCATCAAACAGCTCTACCTCCTTCTTGTCAGTGACAACATAATCCTTTTTGTTCTTCAAAAGCTTGTGCGCCCGAAGAGAAAGCGTGACATGCCTGTTTATCTCAAAATTCTCTTTACCGTAGAAATTTGATATGCCAAAGAAGCTCTCGGCAAACTTCACACCCTTTGGAGTGAGCCAGACTGCCTTATCCTCCTCTATGTAGTCAATATCCTCCACAAGTGTCGTGACGAAAAAATCACATACATCGTACAGGTTCGACTGCACTCTCGGCACTCCCGATATGACGAGCGGCATAATTGCAGAGTCTAAAAGCACCGAATCAGCCTCGTCAATTATGACATAGTGGAAATCACAGAGAAATCTGTCCTCCTTTTTCTTTACCAGATTGTCAAAAAGGAAATCAAAGCCAAGTGTGCCATTTGTAGTGTATATGATATCAGCCGAATAAAACTGTCTTTTCTCGTCATCATCCTGCTTTTTTGTATCATCCGCATCCGGGTATGAGCAGCTAAGACCCATGAAATTATAGACCTCTCCCATCTCTGCACCATCTCGCGATGCCAGATACTCGTTTGTGGTCACGAGCATGCAGCTCTTGCCTGTCAGCGCATTCAGATAAAGCGGCATCGTAGCAGATAGAGTCTTTCCCTCACCTGTATTCATCTCGGCGAGATATCCACCGTGAAGAGCTGCTGCCGCTAAGATTTGCACATCATACGGTCTCTTTCCAAGCACCCTGTAATCCGCCTCGCAGATAGCCGCAAAGGCCTCTGGCATAAGCGATTCAAGCGATTCCCCATCGCTATACCTGCTCTTAAACTGCTCTGTCAGTGCAGAAAGCTCTTCATCACTTAGATTTTTTATTTTTTCTTCGCTTTTTCTTACTTTTGTTAGAGTCCTCTTTAAGTCTCTCAATTCTTTCCTGCTCTGCATCAAACTCTTCCTCTGAAACCTCTTTAATCACCAGTGATTTGAATGTAAAATCAGCATTTCCACCATTTATCAGCTCTATCCTGTAGCTGTAGGTCCTGATTGACGGCTTGAAAAACGCCTTTTTATCGCGGACAATAATACTCTGCGCCTGTGCATCATACCTGTCAAAAAATATGATACGAAGCATCAGCGCCTCACTCTCACTGTTGTGATAGTCAATATTCACCGCAATGGAATATGCCCGCTCTCCATCGATGAGCGGAAGCGACGGCTCTATCCTATTCCCCTGGAAATTCGTCATAGAATACCATGTGTGAATCACCGTGCCCGGCGGCATGAGGCGGTTCTTATAAGAAACTGAACCATCCTCATTAAATTCAATTTTTGATCCATATACATACGAGTCCGATAGAAATTCCTTCCAGCGGACCTGCCATGTGTCACCATACATAATACTTACCTGTCTTACTATTGTTCACTTAATATTTGTTTTCCTGTTACTGTTCACACCTAACTGTGTGACCTGCAACGTTTATTTGCTTATCTTGAAAAATCATCATGCAGCAGATTATTGTACTGGCTCTTGAACCATGCCATGACATTTGATGAATTGTCAGTATGTCTGCCGTGTGAGCCCTTGCCATACACCTCAACACCGCTCGACTTAAGATGCGACAAAATGCTCGGATAACCATCCGGGTCGTAATCATCCTCATACAGATATGAGATGATGAACTTTGTTTGCGACCAGTCGGCACTGTCGAATCTGTCCCACATCCTGTTGTTGAGCTGCTCTATCGCCTCGTCAGAGAGATTGTCATAATTTTTCATCAGAATATCAAGCGAGGTAGCGAAGCCTCCGGCTCTAAGGATTCGCTCGTTTCGTGCTACATTTCCCATGTTGGCAAGCGGCTTTGCAAGAAGCAGTGCATGCGGTGAAAGCTTTGAGCCATAGTATAGTGAACCGAAGGTTCCCATCGAAGCTCCTGAGAGCACGAGCTCATCCTTTGTAAGACCAAGCTCATCGAGCTTATCAGTCACATAATCCGTAATCATCTGCTCAAATTCACTGTCTCCCAGATAAAAGGCTCCACCCTCACTTCTTGGGTCTGTCACAAGAATAAACGGACATCCGAAGCCTCGCATCATATAGTAGCCCTCAAAGCCCTCCTGAGTCCTGTAGCCTGAGAAATAGACAGCAAGCGGTGGCTTCATATCGCCCTTCTCAAAGTATACAAACACTTCCTCTCCTTTAGAAGAGACAAGCCTCTCACCTCCGGGCAGGAAAAATCCGTGTCCACGGCGGGAATGTCTGTCGTGCAATGATATGATATTCAGGCTGCCGGTGCCCCTTGCAAGTATAGAAACAAAAACAGGACCCTGATCTGATTCATTATCTATTCTGAAAACATCCTGAAGCTGTTCCTCGTCAAACTCCCAGACCTGCTTAATATCACCAATCGAGCCATAGTAGAACTGAAATAATCTAAGCTTAATCTCTACATCCCCAGTTTTCTCATATTCAAGATACATATCAATACACTGTCCCTCAAAAACCGGGATATTATATCTCCAGTATGCAATCTGCGAAAAATCCTCCCCAAACTCTCCATCTAGAACCAAGTTATAGTTTCCATCACATGCTACCCTTCCTGTAAAGGAATCACTGACAGCAAGCTTGGCAGGATTAAACTTCTCACCATAAGGATTTGGATAGTAATTTCTCACCTCATGAGCCAGAAAATACTGCACATCGCCGGTATACAGATACTGTCCCATTCGTGCCTTGAAATATCTGCTCGTCGCGCTGTTTAGCATCTGCACATTTTCCGTTGCAAAAAGACAGTAGCCCCTTGTAAACTTCGTAAAAGCCTTTTCCTCTGAGAGTGTTATATCCCTGTCAAGAATAACTAAATCCATGAGCTTTCTCGCAGGTCTGTTTGCCGTTAGTTCACTCTCATCAGACTCGTATACTTCAAACTCTATATTGTCCGGAATGCTGTATTTAGTTGTCCAATCGTCATCGCCAACATATAAAACATGAATCTTACTCACTAAAATTTAGCACCTTTCTCCACTTCTTAAGCAGCACCGATGTGGTATATTTCTGACCAAGCTCATAGCACTCCACCAATGCCTGATTCCAGTTTTCAAAGCTGTCCAGATAATAGGTCAGACTCCTTCCGATATCAGAAAAATCATCTATGACCATTCCGTTTTTTCCTGAAACAAGAAACTGGTCTGCACTCAGGCTGATTCTCGGCACGCCCTTGCTGATAGCTGTAACATAAACAAAAACATCCATCGTGCCTCTCATATCGAGGATGACTCTCTGCTCGTTGATACACTTGCTGATATCACGCTCATCCACACATACATCCACGAAAAATCTCTGCTCCACCGTTTTTTCTATATCCCCCAGCTCATTCTCGGCAAATACATCAGCCCCGCTGCCTCCAAAGCCGAGAGCTGCCTCACCATCGCCTGTTACCAAACGGGAATCATAGCCCATACTATCAAGAAGCTTTACCGTATCATTCTTTATAGCATCCTCATGACCCCATGAGGCATCTCTTGTAAAGAAATGAACTCTCGCAAGGTCATTAATGGTCAGATAATCCGCAAGCCCCTTTATAATCTGAGCAAATGCATCCTTAGTCAGTCCATCAACCGGCACGAGGATGTTCTGCACCCGAAGCTGCGAGCTGATACCGAAATCCATCCTGGTATCATATGGTGGAATATCTGTGATATGTAATCTGAACGGCTTGTTATTTACTGCACCCAGATTTGCCATAATAATCTTCGTCGTATAATCAGAATCCGTAATGATATTTTCCGCATGCTCTAAAAAATCCGCTGCCAGTGATGTCTGCGTGAAATCAAATCTGTTTTCAAAAAATGTAGCAATAACCCTTTTCCCCTTAAGCACATGCTCTGCAACCCTGATATGAAGCGGATGCATCGCCACGAAAAAGCTGTCACCCTGCCTTGTGAGATTTACATAGCTTGCAAATACCTCTTCAATAACCGCTTCAAGGCTGTCATATTCAGCCTTTGTAAAGCGTATCTCAACCGGCTCACCTGCTTTGCCGCTCTTAGCATCAGGCACCACATCATAGTCAGGGCACGTTGGATTGACAACCACATGACCATCATTTTTATACTCACGTATCTTCCAGATGCCGTTTTCCATCAAAAAATCCTGATACTGCTCTATGCCGTTTTCATATATAACAGTACTGGAAACAAAGCCTCTGTCATCATAATAGTTGCGCCTGCAGATTTTGCCATCCTCAAACATATCTATGGATATCGGATTGCCATCCTCACCAAACTCTACCTGTGCATACTTCACATCGCCCTGCAAAGCGATTATAGAAAAAGGCGAATACACAAACTCCAGCCCCTTCGGCCACTTGATATCGTGATATGACAGCACAGCGACCTTCTTTCTCCTGACCTGTGCTATCGCATCAAAGCATGACCAGTACTTTGAGCGGTACATGCCCTGCCTGTGTAGGAAATGTCTGAAATTTGGCGAGTATCCGAGCACAAGAATCCTGTAAGGTCTGTCCACATTTCTATGAAAAAGAGTAATCTGCTTTATAGTCTCGTCAAACTCTGACTTGAGCCTGCGCATATACCACTGCTGCTCGTTTTCGCACCACATATTCTGTTTATACCATGCCGGTATAAAATATAGCATTATGATTCCTCCTAATTCTTAATTCAAAGCGCCGGGAGCTATATGAATGTATGATATCTGTCCATATTCCGGTACACCTCTGCCTCGCGGTACAGCGAAATCCAAAGACCTGTCGTCATCATGATAGAGCACGGCAGCATAGCAAGTGATGCGTCCACATATCCCCCAAACTGTAAAAACAGCGGTCCACCCTGACATATACAGATAATGATTGAACTTATAACGGAAAAGCTGAGCACTGTGCCAATCAGATATCTCTTCGTAGGCTTTCCTGCATATATATCCTGTATGGAATCACCCGACTTAAGCAGATCATCTGCTGTCCTGCCCGGAGACAGCATAACCATAGAAAAGATAATTGTAAGCAGACATATAATCACCATGTATACTACAATTCCAAGCGGTGATGTGAGCCTCATATTGTCCATCCACCACTGAATATCAGCATTGTCCGGAAACAGATAATGAAGTCCATTGCACATAAACTGTGGAAGCAAAAAAGCGGCTGACGCAAACATAAGCGGTGTAGCACCGACAGGATTGAGCTTGTAAGCGATATAGTTCTTATCCGCGTAGATATTGTTTATAGAAACTCTCTGTACTGCTATTCGCTTCTCTGTGGTCTCTAGAACTATCATGACAGCAATCTCTGCCACTCCTATAGCTACAGGCAGTGCCAGCTTCTCAAGCGGCTTTCCTGTAAACATGGTCATCATACCACTGACCATATTGACCATGAACACACTCACCTTGCCTCCGATACCATACTTAGTAGCTCTGTCGCACATATACACCACAATCAGCATCCCCGCAATGAGCTGTATGAAAACTATTATCTTATTCCATATAAGTTCATCTCCACTAACTCTATACATAAGTGTCTGTGTTTTGTGATATGCCTGAACGGCTGCGATAATCATCATGATGGTAACTGTCCATATGTTTATCTTCTTCGGTGACAGCTTTCTGGTGTGGTCAAGCGACATGATTGCAACTATCAGTATGGCAAGCATGGATGCCAGCATGTACGGCCACAAGCCTATGATGAAAATGGAGCAGTTCTTCATATCACCTGAAATAGCCTGTAAAAGTATGGACTGCGCATCTACATTTACATTGCTATATGCATCTATATCTATCCCGTAGAGTGGTATATTTCTGCCTACCATGTACACGAGCATGGTCATGAACGAATATAAAAGCTTATATAATAATACGTGTTCCTTCTGTTGTTTTTGTTTTTTCTTCTTTATACTATCCTTCTGCTTCAAGGAATTCACCTTTCCTCACAAAGTAATTTCGTCTTACTACAAAACAGCTTAACGAATTAGTGACCATCCGCTACAGATGGTCACTAATATTATAAAACAATATTGTTAGTATTGCTATTAATTATTTATTTCTCATCAGAATTATCTTCTGAATCGTCGCTCTTTGCAGGTTTTCTTCTGCGGTTGTCATAAACACCCTTTCCTGTGACAGCTGCAACTGCTGCTGCAATCCACCACCACCATGTTTTGATACCGTCCTTGGCTGTTCCGCCTGCTGCAAGAGGTGTATCCTCATCCTCGATGTTCTGAAGATTATCTTCATCCTCATTTACTCCAAGTGGAACCTGTGCATCCTGAATTGGTGTATTCGGTACTGCCGGTGCCGCAGGAGCTGCTGGTGCTGGTGCTGCCGGAGGTGTAGCTGCTGCAAGAGGTGTAGCAGCCGGTGTGATAGTTGTTGCAGGTGCAGGAGCATTATCTACTGCCGGTGCAGGAGTTGGAGCCGGTGTCGGTACCACATTTGCAGCTGACTGACTCTGACTCGTACTTGTGCTTGTGCTGATGCTCTCGCTTGTGCTGAGTGACTCGCTTACACTTGATGACTCACTTGCACTTGTTGAGGCACTTGTACTTGCCGATGTACTTGCGCTTGTTGAAGCACTTGTACTTGCTGAGGTGCTTGCACTTGTTGAGGCACTTGTACTTGCCGATGTACTTGCACTTGTCGATGCACTCGTACTTGCCGATGTACTTGCGCTTGTTGAAGCACTCATACTTGCTGATGTACTTGCACTGGTTGAGGCACTGGTGCTTGCTGATGTGCTTGCACTTGTCGATGCACTTGTACTTGCTGAGGTGCTTGCACTTGTTGATGCGCTGGTGCTTGCTGAGGTACTTGCGCTGGTTGAGGCGCTCGTACTTGCTGAGGTGCTTGCACTTGTTGAGGCACTGGTACTTGCCGATGTACTTGCACTTGTTGAGGCACTTGTACTTGCTGAGGTACTTACACTTGTTGATGCACTGGTGCTTGCTGAGGTGCTTGCACTTGTCGATGCACTTGTACTTGCTGAGGTACTTGCACTTGTCGATGCGCTTGTGCTGGCTGAGGTACTTGCACTTGTTGAGGCACTTGTACTTGCCGATGTGCTTGCGCTTGTTGAGGCACTCGTACTAGCTGAGGTACTTGCACTTGTCGATGCACTTGTGCTGGCTGATGTACTTGCACTAGTTGATGCGCTTGTGCTTGCTGATGTACTTGCACTTATTGAGGCACTCGTACTAGCTGAGGTACTTGCACTTGTCGATGCACTTGTGCTTGCTGAGGTACTTGCACTAGTTGATGCGCTTGTGCTTGCTGAGGTACTTGCACTTGTCGATGCACTTGTGCTTGCCGATGTACTTGCACTTATTGAGGCACTTGTGCTCGCTGAGGTACTTGCACTTGTTGATGCACTTGTACTTGCCGATGTACTTGCGCTGGTTGATGCACTGGTGCTTGCAGAGGTACTTGCACTTATTGAGGCACTCGTACTAGCTGAGGTACTTGCGCTGGTTGATGCACTGGTGCTTGCAGAGGTACTTGCACTAGTTGATGCGCTTGTGCTGGCTGAGGTACTTGCACTTGTCGATGCACTTGTACTTGCCGATGTACTTGCGCTTGTTGAGGCACTTGTACTTGCACTTGTTGAGGCGCTTGTACTTGCCGATGTACTTGCACTTGTTGAAGCACTTGTACTTGCTGATGTACTTGCGCTGGTTGAGGCACTTGTGCTAGCTGATGTACTTGCACTTGTTGAGGCACTTGTGCTTGCTGATGTACTTGCGCTTGTCGATGCACTAGTGCTTGCCGATGTACTTGCACTGGTTGAGGCACTTGTGCTTGCTGAGGTACTTGCGCTGGTTGAGGCGCTTGTGCTTGCTGATGTACTTGCGCTGGTTGATGCGCTTGTGCTTGCTGAGGTGCTTGCACTTGTTGATGCACTGGTGCTGGCTGAGGTGCTTGCACTGGTTGAGGCGCTGGTACTAGCTGAGGTACTTGCACTTGTTGAGGCACTTGTACTTGCCGATGTACTTGCACTTGTTGATGCACTGGTGCTGGCGCTTGTCGATGTACTAGTGCTTGCCGATGTACTTGCGCTGGTTGAGGCACTTGTACTTGCTGAAGTACTTGCACTGGTTGAGGCACTCGTACTTGCTGAGGTACTTGCGCTGGTTGATGCGCTTGTGCTTGCTGAGGTGCTTGCACTTGTCGATGCGCTCGTACTTGCCGATGTACTTGCGCTTGTTGATGCACTGGTGCTGGCTGAGGTACTTGCGCTGGTTGAGGCACTCGTACTTGCTGAGGTACTTGCACTTGTTGATGCACTTGTGCTGGCGCTTGTCGATGTACTAGTGCTTGCCGATGTACTTGCACTGGTTGAGGCACTGGTACTTGCTGAGGTACTTGCACTTGTTGATGCGCTGGTGCTGGCTGAGGTACTTGCGCTTGTTGATGCACTGGTACTTGCTGATGTGCTTGCACTTGTTGAGGCACTAGCACTTGCTGAGGTACTTGCACTTGTTGATGCACTTGTGCTAGCCGATGTACTTGCACTTATTGAGGCGCTGGTCGATGCACTCGTGCTTGCCGATGTACTTGCACTTGTTGATGCACTTGTGCTTGCTGAGGTGCTTGCGCTTGTTGAGGCACTAGTACTTGCTGAGGTGCTTGCACTTGTTGATGCGCTAGTACTTGCCGATGTGCTCGCACTTGTTGATGCACTTGTACTTGCTGAGGTGCTTGCACTTGTTGATGCACTCGTACTTGCTGAGGTACTTGCGCTGGTTGATGCACTTGTACTTGCCGATGTACTTGCACTTGTTGACGCGCTAGTGCTTGCTTCAACACTCAAACTCTCTGATATTCTTACTGATTCACTCTTCTCATAGTTTGGATCTGCATCATCCAGTAAATCAATGGAATCCCCATGCTTATATGCGTATTTATACGTATGTACTCCACCTGTACTACTACTTCTAAATTCTACCCATTCATTATCAGACACTTTTAATACAAACGCATTTCCGTCACATATATACAATTCGCCAGTTTTATTATGGCTGGTTTCCCACCAGAGAATTCCTTCTGTCCAATTAAATGTAACTTGATCAAAATTATTAAAATATTCCCACTCACCTGTATATGAATTCTTTACTCTATACTGAAAATTTTTATCTTTCCATTTCTTCGGTTTTACATCATTTATAGATTGAACATCAGATCTAGCTAAATCTTTAAAATTACTTGCCGTAATCTTAGTCACATGATGTACCTGATCTGATACACAATCATCTCTATTTGTATCATTACTTGCAAGCTGCGGCATTCCACTCATTCGAGCATAAACAGCCGTATCCTGTTCTGCATCATCTGTGTATGCAGCCGCTACAACATTATCACCACTTTGTTGTTCTGCATCACTCTGCTTAGCACTTTCGCTGATGCTTGAGCTTTCACTGGTACTTTCACTTTCACTTACACTCACGCTCTCACTCTCGCTAGTGCTCTCTGAAGCGCTTTCACTCATGCTCTGTGTTGTACTCTCGCTATACTCTGTACGTTCGCTCTCAGACAAAGAGCCTGCGTCAACTAATGAATTGGAATCTGCTGCCGATTCATTAATTGCAGCCATAACCATATCAGCACCCTGGATAGAGCTGACTCCACCCATGGCAATTCCTGCTGCGGTTATACCTTTTAAAATACTGTCAACCTTCTTCTTATTCATATAGTCTCTCCTTATTCACATGAATCCGGATACTTGATTATCTGTTTCCTAATCCTCTTTCATCCGGACATAACTATAGTTTTCCTCTTTAACACTATAAATATAAACTCCTAGGTGTATCTAAAATCGTATAAAAACATTTATATACCGCCAAATTATAGCCTTTCTCCACACATAATCAAGGTATCCAGCAATAATTTTCTGGTATATATTCCATTTATGAACAAATTTTGCAGTTTTTTGACATTTGCGTAGTATTGACTCAATTTATCTTCCGATTCTGATACAGCTATCCGGTATACATCTTCAAAATCTGTCGCTGCTGCTCCTATTTCATTATCTGTCACATACTTTTCACAGCTCAACCCCTTTTTAACTATCACTGGGATTCCGGCAGCCATATAAAGTCCAAGCGCCTGTTCATCCGCATCCCAAATCAATCCAAAGCCTCCGTCTGACAACCTGAGTATAGATTCCATGGCACGGTACTCATCATATTGCACCACCTCTATATTCAAATTGTTCAATGGATATTCATTTTGACTCGTTTCCGCCATGATATATAGTTTTTTATTTTTATGCTCATTTGTGCAAATGTCTGTCATATAATCCGGTATATTCTGAATCAGATAAGGTTTTTCTTTTAATCCATTTGCGATATAGTAATCCCGCAGCGCAGCTGAGGCAAAAATAAACATATCAGCCCTGTTAAGCAGCGTGATTTCATCACTCAAAGAATACTCACTGTCATCTCTATCGGATGCTATTTCCTGTATAAACGCAACAATTTTTGTTCCATGATATCTTCTTAAATGCTCAAATAAAAATCCATCGTATCTGGGACTCTCACCGCTTGGATGCTGAAAAATCACTATATCCTCCGGACAAAGTGATGCGATTATGCCATCCATCCTAACATGAAGCTCATCATCACTATCATATGCATCAGGAAATTTAAATAAACTCATTTCTTTAAAGCCAAGTGTTTCACCAGCGTTTTTCACTGCATTTTGACGGAGACCAATCAATCCGCCTATGTTATAAGTTTTTGTAATATGTACGCTCATAATCTCTTCCCCATTATTCCACTGTAGCAACTATCTGTGATTCATACACCTGATCATGGTCAAATACTATATCCTGTCACTGTTGATTTGTCTGCTAAATCTATATATGATCTTGATATCTGTTTTCAACCGGTGTACAGGCATTTTCCAAAACCTCAATTATTGCATCCTGAAGTGTTTTTCTTGTATATGCGCCATCTAATATCAGCTTTTGAATATTCTTCACATTATGGTAAAGCTTTATATACTCTGCATCCGTAATACTCTGAACCAGTTTATCAGCTTCATCCAACGTATCGACTGCATATCCCAGACCGTTTCTTTCGACAAATTTCTCATGAACACAGCCTCTTTTTACTATAACTGGTATCCCTGCTGCCAGATTTGTACCGAGCTTGTACGGCTGATTCATCGAATAATATCTGTCAAAATATTCGTCATCACTCCAAACAAGCCCAAAGCCACCTTTGGAAAGCTCATGCATTAGCTTTTCCTGCTCAAAATACCCTCTCCAGCAAAAGCTGTCATCATTTTCTCTGTCCGGCTTATTTGCATCATATTGATAAATCGGAGTCTTGCCATGATACTCTGCCAGAAACGGAAAACGATTATAGTTTCCAGCAAAGTGAAAGCATCTCGTTACAGCATGATCAACAAAACAAATGTCTGATGGCATATCCCAGATAGTCTGATAGATAACAGGCTTCTCATCAAGCCCATTTTCTTTCAGATATCGATGCATCTTCTTTGATGGCAAAATAAGTAAATCCGCCTTATTGAGAGTTTTAATTTCCATATCAAGAATTGCCTGCTCAGAATCAAACATGAGCTTTTGTATATCCTGAACAAAAATTATCAGCTTTGTATCCCGGTACGACTTTATCTTGTTTACAAAGCTCTCATCATAATTCACCCCAATCCAGCTTGGATACTGAAAAATCACAATATCCCCATAATTAAGGGGCGCTATTATCCCATCAAGACGTTTGTCTATCTCCTTTGCATAGTCTGGTTTTAGAGGATAAAAAGATAAGCCCATTTCATGACAGCCAATACTCTGCGCCACCTTTAATACTCTTCTATGTGCCAGACTGGCAGTTCCTGCCATGTTGTTTAATGTAGTAATGTGTGTTTTCATTGATACTCCTGTCTACAAGCCTGTTGTTTCATTGATGTTTTCCAACATTTTTCTCTCATACTCAAGCCAATAATCCTTAGGATGTTTTACCTTCATGTTACTGCATTTCTCTATAAAATTAAGTTTGACGGATTGAGCTATGGTATATTTTTTATAAGCTGCATCCATTTTGATTCTATTACATGCTCCTTATATTCTTCAGCAATCATATAAGAATTTTCATGGAATTTCTTCAATCTGTCATCATCCTCAAATATTTTAACTATTGCTGCTGCAGTTCTTTCACAGAGCTTATCTTTATTTTGAAAATCTGTCTCAATATCAAAATCCACCAGATAGCCATTTTCATCCGGATGTATAAAAAGCCTGTTCCCATATCTTACATCCAGTCCAACCATGGCTAGTCCGTCTCCAACAGCCTCCATGAGTGAAAGTCCAAATGTTTCCCACAAAGAAAAGGATGCAAACAATTCATAGTGTGGATAAATCTTTTCAAGATTACACCGCCCTTTAAAGTGAATATAATCATCAGCACATGCATCTTTAACTATATTTTTTAAATATATAGTATACCCATCATCGCCACTTCCATATATATCCAGATTAATTGTCTGATTTATCTCATGAGCTTTTATCACACTCTTAATAAGAATATCAATACCTTTTCTCGGACTAAGTCTTGAAGCAGATATTATGCTGCCTCGCCTACGATTATTTTTACTTTTAAGCTTGCCTTCTGGTATGGCGCCCGGTGGAATAGCTGCAATATGCGGAACAAAACAATCATACTCTTTTAAAAATGCTTCCAGACTTCTTTTATGTTCATCCGTACCAACAACAAAATAATCTATTGCCTCTGAATATTTGAACCAATAATAATACTCATAGTTCATGTATAATGAGCTTTCATCCTCATATATTTTGTAAAAATGATCTGAATGTAATACAGCTATCAGCTTTGATTTGCCTTTATTTTCAAAAAGAGGCTGTATATAATCAAGATATCCCGCTCTATCCATTATACATATATCATTCTCACAAAGATTAAGTGTCTTTACAAATCTTTCTAGAAACTCTACATTGTCTATAACTTCACCATTTTTAAACAGATATTCAACATTATCTTTATAGATACATTGTTCATAAACCATCTGTCCTTGTTTGTTCCAAAAAATTCTCCTTCCTAGATTTAAGCCATCGTTCGAATCATTATCCCAATTATACAGCTCTGTATATGACAAACTGTCTGTATAATAATTTTCTAAATACTTTTTTCCGTTTTTAAAGAGACTTTCATTTATAACAAATCCATCTTCATCGCATAATATTTCAACTGATTTTTCACCGGAATTATATAGACGAATCACCTTTCCATCCTCATCTATATTGTCATACTCATAGTTTTCTTTTTCATTTTCTAAAAGAGCTTCTTTTTTCACAGACAAACTCATATCTAATCTTCCGGTCATAAAAAGATGTGCAGACATAATCTGACCACGTTTTATTTTTTGCGAACCATACAGTTCCATATCCCTAATTGTCGGCAGCTCTGTAAAAATAAATTTAGCGTTTACATTGTTTTTTGCAAACAATCTTGCTCTAAATCCCTGAGCAACATCGACTCCGGAAAATTCATATCCACTAAGTAATGTAAAATCAAATACTCTCATCTGTATCACCCATAACTACTTTTGCAGCTAATTGTTTTAATTGCTTCTTTTGCCTGTCTATATATTCATTGAATATCGTCTGACTAGTTATTATATTTTTTAGAGTTTCTTTCATCTTCACATAGTTGCTGCTTTCAAAAATATTTCCCATTGGATATAATTCTTTTGAATGCGCTGTATTGTCAAACGCTAGTATTATCATATTATTAACCATTGCCTCGTTTACTGCATTGTATAGCTCTCTGTAATGATTAATATCCAAATAAATATCGCATCTTTCAAACAGTTCTTTTCTCTTTTGTTCCGTAATACATGGATATAACTCAACATTATTATTTATATCCAGTCTCGTTAATTTATCTGACATAATGGTACTGGCAGCTATATGAAAAGTTATTTCCGGAAAGTCATTTATAAGCTGTTCAATATACTCAAGCTGATCCGATTCTGTAATAGTAAGTGCTTCCTTTTTTCCAAATTTTAATTCATTATTTTCAAAATATGAATATACTCTGTCGCATTTATAATTTGAATTTTCTTTATACCAATTGACCTGCTGCTCTTCACTGCACAGTATTCGAAACGCTGTGTTAGTCTGAGTTATTACTGTCAAATCTGAGTTTAATCTATTTTGTGGCAGGTATGATATTTTAAAATTACCATAATCCCAGGCAAATTTATTTAATATCTCATCACTTGTCAGCCATATATTTTCATCATAAATTTTATTATATTTAAGATAAGCTTCCAAATAATCAGCAAAGCCTCTATAGCTCTTCGGACTAATGCGGGTGCCAAACGTGGTATATGTCTTTGGACCTGTCTGTTCTAATACTTTAATGTCACCATTTCTATCATAGAATTCCCTGACTGTAACATTGCCGCCACTCACATTCTCCGAACAATACATATATCCGTATTTGTTGTAATAATCTATTCTATATACTGTATTATTCCTGTCAATCCACTCGACTCTGCTGACCATTCTTTTCTCTATCGGATTCTTAAAATAGATGTTTGCCTTTTTGGTTTTATTATCATATATAGCACCATTTAGACCATCTGCACGAACACTCCAATATTGAGGGATATCTATGAATGCATAATACCTGTCTTTTTCCTTAAGCACATCGTTTTTTTCAGATATGCCACAAAACAAATCTATGGCTTCTATTGTTTTGCATTCTTTAAATCCCATATTTTCTGCCAGCTCTATTATATTTTTCTCAAACTTACCTAATTCATCAGTAATAAAAATCATAGGGCAAACCCACCCTCTGTATAATGTAAAAACCTCTGTGTTATAAAATAATTCTCGCCATTTTCTAATCCGGCATTTGCAAGTATTTCTAATCCATTACTATCGTCCGCATCCGCTGAAACTATATAGACCGTATTATCATCACAGATAATCTCATTCTCCTTTAAATGCTCATGCCATTCACAGCTATCGAATTTTCTATTTAATAGCCTCATTGCATTCCTTATAGAGCTATTCTCTCCACCATAGAATACGAGTCGTATATTGTTTTGAGTAGCTTTTTTTAGCAGCTTCTCCAGCATAGCTGTTCTATCCACAATTCTGCCCATAGAATTACACAATAAGCCATCCTCCATCTGCTCTCCCCATGGGGTTCTCAGTATTGTGAAATAGTAGGCTCTGTCAATTTCATTATTTGTATGCAGCATCAACAGGGTTGCAGCATAATGATATATTTTTTTCTCTGCTTTCTCATTATTTTTTCTTGCCTCATCAATAAAATAATTCCATTTTTCATCTATCAATAAGGTTTTTCCGCTGAATATGGCATTTAAAGCATCCTGGTCAGGAAGCCATGTCCGTGGATTATCGTTCAGATAATCTATAACCTGTTGAAACAGGCTTCCATTTTTCCTGATATTGTCAAGATTCATGCAAAGAACACCCGCATTAAAATATCTGTCACGACTTGTCTGCCCTGCTGCTACAGCGTATGGAGTTCCCCAATTTCTTATTGTCGAACAATCCTGAGCAGCCGCCAGACAGTAATTATCTATATTTAGGTTCCATAATTCTTCAATATCTGTATTTACAAATAAATCAGAGTCCAAATATATTATTTTTTTTAAATCCGGCATAATATCGGGCAACATAATTCTGAACATTGTTCCAATTGCAAATCTATTCATTGAATCAGCAAACGTGCCAAAAACGTCCGAATTAAAATGATGAAATTCTATATCATTTCCACTATTATCAGCAATAAGACTCAGCTTATTTTTATTTATTTCGTTCAATGTGTCATCATGTAATATATGAAAAACTATTGGCGCTTTTGTGTTTTCAACAATGGATTGCATCGTTGTTCCAGCCCAGACACTGTAATTTCCATCCTTATCATGTATACCAAGACAGATATGCATTGCATTATCCAAAAAGTATGCATTATCCATTTTTTTCGCAGTTACTCTCAGCCTTGACATTCTTTTCAATACCACATCATCTGAAAAAAACTTCACATATGGATTATTAAATATATCCGGTTCACTCTTTAAAAACTCTTCTTTGCAAATATCCAGTTCCCTATTCATAAAGGTTTCTATTCTACTATATGGCTCAATATATTGGTGCCATAACAAAAATGTCTGGATTTCACAATAACACTGCTCAATTACATTTCCCAGTTCTGCTTTTCTACTTTGAATAGCCTGCCTTATATGATCCATAATAATCTTAGCATCCCGGATCTTTGCATTGCTAATTTCAGAACGTATAATGCCCTCTGTATTCTCAAAGTAATAGTATAATGTCGATTGCACCTTACAATATTTCTTTGCAAGTAACACACAAAGCATAGAAAAATGTGTATCCTCATAATATACATCTTCTATAAATCTTAGATTATGTTCTATTATAAATTTGGTTGAGTATAGCTTTGCCCATGCTGTTACATTAGTAAATCCGGTCAGACCTATAATGAGATTTTTCCTATTATCAACATTATCCAAATCAAGCCTTTGAATTTCAAAATCATTTACTTCTAATACATTTGGCTTATCTGCTTTAAAGCACGATACACCACACTGTGCCACATCATAATCGTCCTCTGTCATTCTGTCATACAGCACCCTGAGCATATCCGGATGCACATAATCGTCCGCATCCACAAATGTGATATATTTGCCGGTGCAGATATCCATTCCCAGATTACGTGCACCGCCACACTTTCCTTTTTTCTGTATTTTAAGAGATATAACATTCTCCGGGTATTGTCTTTGTAAGGATTCTAATATAGACCATGTATTGTCTGTTGATAAATCATCTATGAGTATCACTTCGAGATTTTCAAAGCCATATGTCTGGCTGTAAATTGAATCAAAGCATCTCATAATGTATTTTTGTACATTGTAGCATGGAATAATTACTGATATCTTGTCTTTACCATTCATAACATTTTCTCCATAATATATAAAATAATCAAATTAGTACTTCCTCTAATCGTGTAAAATCACCTTGTAGCTTTTCCAACCTATTTGTACTATTTCCTTTACAACTCACAAACTATACTGTTCACATGATATTTCTCTGCGACTCTCGGATTTTTCTTTGCGAACTGGCGGTTGATTCTCTTTTTGACTATCTCGCAGTCCTCACGCTTGATTCCGATGAGCATGATAAGAAACTGCACCTTTCCATACGAGGTATATATGTCACTGTAGCGGATTGATTCACCGACGCACTTCTTGAGCTGCCTTGAATACTTGTTCATCTTTGTCTCGCTCTGTACCTGTCTGCCTTCCTCGTCCTCGAGAGTACAGAGCATGAGATATACAGGTACCCTTGTGCGCTTCATAATACGGATGGACGCCTGGTATATTCCTCTGAATACCGGATAGCTGCAGAAATATCCGCCTCTTTCCGTTTCCTCCTGCTCGTTCATGCCCTCCTGGATGTTTTCCAGTATCTCATGTGCATGATTCATCTGATTACTGTATTTCTCAAGTATTTCCAAGAGTCTTGAAGATGGGTAAATACCGCACTCCCTGAGATAATAGTCCACGACATCCGTGTATAGCTCTTCCGCCTCCTCATAGCGCCTGGTCTCTACCATCGCCTCCATGATGAGCTCCTCCCACTCATTGAACGGGTCCACCTTTGCCGCATATACTCCGAGCTTCTCCAGTCCCTTGAATTGTTTTCTCTTTCTCAGTATGTACGCAGCTTCATTTATGATTTTCTCAAACATGGTGTGATAGCGTCTGGCCTCCTGTGCTATCCACGTCTCGCCTGTATATGCCGCCAAAAACTCTCCCTTATACAGATATAGTGCTTTTACGTACAGCTCAAGCATATTGTCTTCTATTTCCTTTATCCGCTCATCACACACTGTCTCTGCACTCTCCGGTTCCTGTGGCATCTGCTTTTCCAGTGCACAGGCCTCGTTATAGAGCTTCTCAAACTCTGCTGCATCCTCTTCTATCTCTATATCCGGAGTCCAGTAATATATGCCTCCCTCCAAATATATGAGGTTCTTTCCCGGCAGTCCGAGCTGTGCGAGCTTTTGCTTTGTCTTGTATACAATAACTCTTAGTGCCGTGTGAGGTGCATCTATGTCACGCTCACCGATTACTATTTCCTCGAGCTTATCCTTTGCTATTCCGCAGTCAGAATAGTGTATCAAAGCCTGCATCATGCGGTTGAACTGGCTTTCCTTATGCATTTTTTCCGCCACAAATGGTGCTCCGTTATAGTCCATTCTGAAATTGCCAAACATCTGTACCTTGATTTTATGCGTCATAGGTGCCTCTCTTCCCGAGTTTTATAAACCTGCTTATTATAGAATTCATATTATCATTGACTCATATATTCAGCTAGTTTTTAACTAAACAAATTAATCTAATTATCATTATACATCAATTCCGCGCATGGCAATAACAACGACAATTTACACAAAAAGTGTCAAAACTCGTACTTGACAAATCGTAAGATATATGATAGCTATTCGAAGCCAGAAATAAAAAAAGATCCTGCAAGAAAATCTCACAGGATCCGGCTATTTCTGATATATTAAATCAGATATGTTAAATCAAATATTAAATTAGAAAATAGCATTTACAATTGTTGAACCAATGGCTGTTGCAAGGAATGCCAGTCCACACACGAGTGGAAGCTTGTTGTCATCCTCTTCTATTGCCCTTACTCCAAAGAATATGCTTACATATCCTACTACACCCGCAAATGTATGCAGCCAGCTGCTCACATTGCCAAAGAACTGGAATGGGATTATGTCGATGATTGCTGCCACAAGGATAATCGGAAGGTATACTGCATCATACAGACATGCTGCTGAAAGTGTCTGTGCAAATGTCACCTTTTTATCCTTCTGCACTGCGTTTAATACAACCAGAATGACTGCTGCCAGGATGAGTACTTTTACTGCCTCTCCTACGATTCCTGAGAAGATTCCCTCAAAGAAGCTCGCCGGGTAAAATGAGAATCCAAAGCCGCCTATGCTGCCAATTACACTTGATAACAGATATACTACAGACAGCACTACTTCTACTATGGCAAATAAGCCAATAAATATAAAGCCTGATGCCATATTTGCATTCTTTACAAAGTCTGCTGCAGCCTGTGCCGGCTTCTTAACAAGACCCTTGTAGAATGTGATGATAGATGCCACATTCTTGTCATTCTGCAGCTGCTGTCCTGCTGCACTCACCTGCTGTGTGAAGTTATCAAACGCCTGCGACTGTGCGCTGCCCTGTGGCTGTCCATTGAACTGTCCCTGTGGCTGTCCGTTGAACTGTCCCTGTGCACTGCCCTGTGGCTGTCCGTTGAACTGTCCCTGTGCGCTGCCCTGCGGCTGTCTCTTATACACATCTCCGAGCCCACGAGACCGAGGCTGATCT
>ENA-OZXG01000092-OZXG01000092.1-human-gut-metagenome-genome-assembly--contig:-NODE-92-length-27407-cov-6.859169_pt1 | contig 27407 bp, 39 predicted proteins | sample MGYA00243545_ERZ654103 | MGnify/ENA primary metagenome ERZ654103 (study PRJEB26926, sample SAMN06164927) | human gut metagenome | biome: ENVO:00009003; feature: ENVO:2100002; material: ENVO:00002003...
CGAGATCAGCCTCGGTCTCGTGGGCTCGGAGATGTGTATAAGAGACAGACATTGAACAATCCTGTTAATTATGTCAGTCTGTGTATTTATTCATAATAAAAATAGAATAAGATATGTACCCACACGATAACATTTTTAGTATTTATTACAATATAGGAAAACGAACTCCATTCTTGGTTAAGCGATGTGAGTTAGGATTAGCACGTTCATCCAGTGAGGAAAGACGTATTGACCCAAATCAAGATAGAACTTTCTTAGTTGAAACAGTAAAGCCGCGTGGAAAATATGGTAAGGCTTATGGCAAGTGTTTTGTAAATGGTAAGCCTGACGATACATATAGACAAGAATGCTATCCAAATATCAAAGATGAAGAGATTCCTTGCGCTGGGTGTGGAGAATGGGTCTTGATTGATGTTCCCGGCGTATCGCTTGATGAAATATTCCCAATTTATAAAGCGGATGAGATACTTATGTTTGGTAAATATAAGGGTAAAACTTATGGTGACATTTATAAAGTAGATTATCAATATCTTCATTGGCTAGAAAAAACAGACAGGCTTTTCAAAGTTGATTTTGAGGAACTTAAACAATTATATCCAGATGTCGAAAAGCAGGAAGATATATCTATTGCAGATAAAGTTATTGATTTTGGGAAATATAAGGGACAAAAGTTTCGTGACATTAAAGATGATATTTCTTATCTTGAATGGCTTGTCTCAATAGACAAAATATCTATTGAAGATTTTGAGTTGTTGACCACGATATAATACCATACAGTTTTGGCTATAAACACTTTTAATACACATATTTATATGAATAAATTTTTATGCTCTCTTGTATTTGTGCTTTCTTTTTCTTCAGTCCATGCACAATCTAATGATTCACAAAAGGAAATACAAACACTTGTCCAGAGAGTCGATTCTCTTGAACATGAATTGTCATACCTTAAATTGACTTATGAATTAAATACACTTAATTCCGACATAACAATGTTTGCAAACGAAGTGTACACCAAATCTATCGCAATTCAATTAGACCTCTATAATCGAAATTTTAATTCCAAATTAGGTGATTCGTATCAACGATATTATGAATCATGCCAACGTAAGAAACAATCAATTTCTGAACTCATTGAAGCTAAGAAAACATTATACTTAATTAAAGTTATAACATATCCTTATTCCGAGAGTGAACTAAAGACGTTAAAGGCAAGTTATAACGTAATTGATAATGTGTATGACTCATTAGGTAATTCAATGGATTTACTGAAAATTGTTATTGACACATATAACAAGTCTTTGTAACTATTTCTATTAGAATAAATACAGTAACAAATTTGTACCTAAGAAAAAAAACACTACTTTTGTAGAATAAATTGATTATGCTATGAGAGGAAAAGTTAAAAATGTTCGTTGGGAGCGAGGATTAAAAGAATCATCTTCTGATCATTGGAGGAGTGATGTACATCCATGTTATGAAAGCTATGTATTAGCGGATTTATATGACAGTCCTTACAATCGTATAGAAGAAGATATGTATGTTGATATAACTAATGATGTATTAGAGTACTATGACGGCGATAGAATTACTTGGAATAGAGTAAATGAGATTAGAGATTTACTTCATAATGTATGGATTGATTATTATTATGATGAAGAAGATGATGAAGATTATCTCGATGGTAGTTTGTCTGATTATATATAACTTATTTAGCTCATCCAATATCAACACTTGACTGTTTGTTGGTATTGGATGAGTTTGTATTTGTTTGGTTTTGATGTCTTTTTATAACCATTCTTCTTTTATCTTTCCTATTCTATAGAAAACGATAAAGAATATGGAAGTGACAGATTTAATGAAAAAGAAATTATTGATTGCTTTAGAATTTGCTTATTCTGAAAGATATGCTGAAGAATTGAATGGACTTATTCTTAATGATAATGCAACATTAGAAGATTTGTACGATGTGTTATCAAGAGTAAAAAAAGATGATGCGAAGCATAAAGTAATGAATGTTAATTTACACAGTTTGATAGATCATCTGGTAGTGGTTGGAGACAAAGAAACCCAAGATCAACTTGTTGAAAAGTTGACCCAAAGAACAAAAGAACTGTTAGCCGATATAAATCAAGAATTTTATAGCTGTTGATTTGGATTTCTGATTAAATTTCTGGCTTTAATGACTCCAGCAAGTATAATCTCTTCGTAAATTTCTCCTTTTTCGTTTATTATTATAGGATTGTCTTTTATAATTGATTGACATGCCAATCTTATTTGTTGGATTTCGTATGGAGTCCCATTTATTCCTAAACGTCTAAGTACAAGGGATGTAAATCTATTGTATATTGCTAAGTTAGTTGAATCCATGATATTGATGATTTTGGATACAAATATAGCAAATCATTGATAATTGACTACAATTGAAAATAATTAATTTTCTAAAACATACTTGGTTTTCTAAACTAACCCTATCCTGTTTCAACTATTACTTAAAAAATAATTCGTCAATTTGCAGAGTCTTTTTGACTCCTTTTGGTTAGTCCTGCAAGCCTTGCGATGACAGCTGAAATAATATCATAAACCAGAATAACGTAATTGATCCATGATATTCCAGGTGCATCGACAAGGTTTGCTACTAAAAGGGCAACCAACATGACTAATCTTACCATGTTGGTTGCAAAATTACATAAATCGTTGATAATCGTATATAATCATTTATAAATATGACAAAAAACAAATTATCTATTGCGCCTCCAGATAAGAAGAAGACTTTGGAGGCGTTTTTTCGTTATTATGAGTTAAGCCGTTTATTGTTCGGTCAAAAACAAAACGAAATATATGATGTCACAGACATTCCGAAAACAAATAAGTTTTATGAGTTAGCGAAAGAAATAGCTAAACAATTAGAAATTGACTGGGAAAGTATGACACACGAAGAAAGTAATCGTGTTATGTTGGCCCTATTGGAAGATTCATTTAATCTTATACGCGATATTGAAGACTCCAAATCCATAATCCTTCAAACTAAAATAGTGATAAAGAAATGAGTGATGCACAGATTTATGATTTGTATGCTCAAAAAATTTCGGATATTACCAATATTCCATATCCTTATATTATTGCATTGAGAGACAATGGCTTGTTGAATCAGAAAGAAGCAAGAGATAAGTTGATCAGACATGATTATTGGAAATTGATGAAAACAAACAAATTCACACATAATCAGATACTTGAAAAACTTTCTGGTATATATGATGTCAATAAACGTAAAATTTTATATGCGATAAAAGTTAAACCCAAGCGTGTATATTATTGTAGGCAATGTGGACTCCAGTTATCGAAAGTCAAATACATCCGGAACGATGGTATATGCGATAAGTGTATTTCTAAACAAATAAAATTATAAATTATGGACAATCTGTACATTGAAGCGTATAAGTTCTATAAGAGTGAATACGCACATGGTTTAGTATTATTTCATATCCAATCTCACTTTGAGGCTTATGAAGATGATGCTATTCAACTGGGAACTGTGCTGAACCTCCCAGTATATCTAAAAGAAGGCGTGAAATTTTGTGGTTTTCCAGATTATGAACTTGGAAACACCTTGTTATCCCTTGTACAGATTGGTATCTCGGTTAAGACTATAGAATATCGAGATGAAAATGGAATGTTTTCAATACCAAAAGTGAAACAAATTTTGGACGATATTGAAGCTGATTATTGACATTTTCGATATACTAATACTGATTTTTGTAAATATCTGTAATATAGTCAATTACATTAAGATTTTTATTTAGTTATGTATATAGTCAAATTGTTGTGTATCAGCTTGTTAAATAAAAAATACTTCATAAATTGACATTGTAATTTAAAACAAAGTCGTACCTTTGCCTCACCATCTTAACAAAATAGTTGGTGAGGTTTTATATGTAAACAAAAATCATAGTAATATGGACAAGATAAAAACAAAATTGAAATTTATTAAGTCAGACCGTACAGAGTCATGGGTAGGATTTGTTTCTATCAACACTAAAACCGGTTACATTAAGGGCGTTAGAGAAGACGCAAAGGGTCCTAAAAAAGTATGTATTGTAACACATGAGCTAGAGCCAATTATTGAGCCGAATGTGCTTTATGATGTACAAATGGTTCCTATGAAAAATGAAAAGGCTGGATACATCGTTGTAGCAGCGGAACCACATGCTTTTGATGCAAGAATTACTTCTACAGTTGTTAAGAATGCTGTGTATTTAGTGGAAGTAAAGTTCGGAAACAAGACAATCAAATACGACCCGCTGGATGGTGTCAAAGATTCTGTCCGTACTATTGATGGGGTTGTAGATGAACTGTCAAAACGTAAAGACATCAAAAATCTATTGTTGGTAATTGATGATTTCTGTAAGTCAGCAAACATTGTATTAACCGCATTCCAGAACGATGGTCATTATGTCGCAGCAAAAAAAGTTCTCAAAAAGTAGAAAACCTAAGCTGCCGAGAAAAAGAAAAAAGGCTTGCATAAAAGCACAAGGACGCGCTTCGTATTATAGTACTGTTAATCTTGCTAAAGTAGATGGAGAGTGGCCTTGTAAATTTTGGGTTAATTCGACAATAGAGATGAAACCGGTAATGATAAATGGTACTGTGGCTCTTATTCCCACACCAGCTCAATATTGGTAGAATATTATGAAAATTCCAGTAGAAGGGATAGCGACAGATGCAGCTCATTCCACGAAAAACAAAATAACAGAGTTTCAGGGGATAGATTTACGAACCGGTAAGCGGATCTTTTATCAGAACCTGGGTAATAAAACGGTAAATATTGGTGAGTTCTTAGGAGTTGTTGAAGCGGTAAAATATATCATAGAAAATGATTATTCTCCCAGAATTATCTATACAGATAGTATAACAGCTATAGCTTGGTTTCAAAATAAAAAAACAGCATCCAAGAAGAAATGCAAAGAACTTCAGAAAGCCGAGATCTTTCTTAAAACTCTTGCATGGGATGTTGATACAATTGAAGTCCGACACTGGAACAACAAAGAATGGGGTGAGACCCCTGCTGATTTTGGAAACAAATAAAAATCCTCCAGCAAGAGAACTGGAGGATTGAGATATACAAATCATCATTTGTTGGAAGTCTTTCTTCCTCTGAAAGCCCAGATAATGTCAGCGATAGATTTTAACGATGCGGCTACATCGAAATCCACTCTTATTCGTAGGCATTTTCTCATTGTAAGGGCAATCAGCATCAATGCGATTGGCATATTATTCGCAAAGGTAAGAAGAATCTTTCAAAGTAGGACAGTTTTTCAAGATTCTGTCAACTAACGGCTATTGAGATGTTTAGTCATAAATAGCCGTTACATAGCGGGATGGAGCAGTTGGTAGCTCGCTTGGCTCATAACCAAGAGGTCGCCGGTTCGAGTCCGGCTCTCCGCCACTAACTAATTAAATAAATTATAGTATGAAAGAGCAAATCATATCTGAAAGGGCAAGTATTCTTGCTAATTTGAGACAATTGGTTCAGTCCTTAGTGGAATTGAATACGAAGGCTAAAACACACGTATCTTCCAATAAGGCAGACATTAAGAAATTGAAAAAAGACAATAAAGAGTTGGAGAAGATGAAAACCAGAAACTCATTCTTTATCAGGATTTTTTCTTTATTTTTTAAGTCTTGATTAGACGATGCCGCAATGGTGGAATTGGTAGACACGATGGACTTAAAATCCATTTGTCCGAATGGACAATGCAGGTTCGACTCCTGTTTGCGGCACAATGACATAAGTCAATAAGAGTTCTTTGAAATATACCAAACTTAATATGAGATGAAAAAGTATATAGAACAATTCTTTTTTATGATGGCAGTCTTATTTATTGGCAATAGAGTATTCAATCATGTTGACGCTTGGTTGGGAATTGCTATATGTTTTGGGGCTTGCTATCCAGTTATTAACATCATTAAATTAATTATCAAAAAACATGAAAACGAAGATTAAGTTTATGTTGGTTGCTCTTATGGCAACAGTGATTCTTTCATCTTGTGAGCGTGTCGCTCCTAATTATGCCGGAGTCCTTATGGAGAACTATGGTAAGGAAGGTAAAGAAGATTTTAAGATTGTGTCCGGAAAAGTTTCCACATGGGAATGGGGAACAGAATTATTCCAGGTGCCGCTGTTTGAACAGCGTGGGGGATTTCAGAAATCAGTTACCTTAAAAGCTGCTGACAATACAGAGTTTAATGCTACTCCGCTGTACTCATACAGGGTTATCAAAGACAAGGCAATTGACGTTGTTTTTGATAATAAGCATATCGGAAACGGAGATTGGTTTATGAGGTCTTTGGAAGACAATATTTTGGAACCACGTATTTACGACCTTATTAAAGAAGAAAGCCGGAAATATAAAACAGATACGCTTATGGCTGACGGTGGCTCTTTAGCTTTTGAGAAGAAACTGGAGGATATTGTTAGGACGGAATTTAAGGATAGAGGGTTGGACTTGAAGTCATTTTCGGCCCAATTAGAATTTAGTGATCGAGTCCGAGAAAAGATTGATAACAGAAACGAGGTTAACACCAATATATCTGTTATTGACCAGAAAATCGAAGAGCAAAAGAAACAGAACGAACTAGAGGAATTAAAAACGAAACAGGCTCTTATCACATCAAAAGGCTTGACAAAAGAAATATTGTACAAGCAGTTTATTGATAAATGGGATGGGAAAACGCCGTTGTACGGGGTAACTCCAGAGTTTCTCAAAATCACCAATTAGGGAAACATTAGATAATAGTTACTTCCTTAAATAATAAAGTTTAAGGAAGTAATCCCCAAAGGACCGGTAGCTCAGTTGGTTAGAGCAGCAAACTCATAATTTGAAGGTCAAGAGTTCAATTCTCTTCCGGTCCACACCTTATAGGTTATTTAAAATACATGACATATAAGTGGTCTTTGACATAAGTCCTTATGGTTGGAAAGAGGAGGAACGCAGTCCGTATAGTTTCAGCTTTTGTGTCACTGGATGGCTGTACGGGTTGTTTAGAGACATTATGGGAAATGTCTTGCGCTCCTTTATCCTCCCAACAGAAACTTTGTAAAATGCTTAGAAGCCTGTGAACCGATCGTATTTCACATCCCAAATGGCCAATAAGTTCAATTGTTGTTTTTACGTCCTATGGGCGGCTTATCGTCTTTTGATTTCCTTTATAAGAGACCTAAACTCTTGTACAAGGAGGATAAGCAACAGCAAATTAATTTCCATTGCGGCTGCAAAGTTAAAACTTTTTAGCCAAAAGCCGGTGAAAATCCGGCAAACTTGCTCGGTTCGTCTATCGGAAAGGACATCTGCATTTCGAGCAGAAAAGAATGGTTCGACTCCATTACCGAGTACAACAGGTCCGAAGTACAAGGAAACGAACATGCAGGTTATGCTTAATGCAGATAAATAATCCCTGTCCAGAATCGTTTGTCTGGTGGTGTTATACCGAGCTATTGGTCAAATCGGTATGCAAAGTGTCTTTGTGGGAGTGTTCGATTCCTCCATCATCGCCGTAATGGGGATGAGTCGGTTAGGGAGATAAAGACACTACTTGCCCTTATAGCTTCAGTTGGTTAGAGCAGTGCGCTGTTAACGCATTGGTCGGTGGTTCGAGTCCATCTGAGGGCGCTTATGGTTTTGTTTTTTAAGGTAAATAGATTGTTATTGGATTAGCTTATTTTTCTTTCCGCGAAGCTGTGAAGTTGTGAAACTTCCAGCTATCTGGTTCATTAGCCAAGTGGTAAGGCAATGGTCTGCAAAACCATGATCGCAGGTTCGATTCCTGCATGGACCTCATAAAAAATGGGGAGTTGCAATTACTCCCCAAAGATGACAACCATAGGGCTAATATGGTTGTGAAATCAAAATGACAGCGGCTATTCGCAAAGTTGAATCAAAAGAGATATGACAGCTATAACTGTCTGAAGGACAACACAGATTGCAGCTATATTGTCTCTTCGCTCTTGGCTAAAATGATTCGACTTACCCGTAAGTTTAGTCATATTGCTTGCAAAGGTAAGCATTTTGCTCAAAAAGTTGTCATTTGTAAAGGAAGTATGGGTGAATGAAAGTAACACACTATTAATGTATTGCATAAAGTGGCTAGAGCTTCGGTCCTCCCTGCTTCCTCAACAAATTCTCCTAATAAAGTTGTAAACAATCAACTTAAAGTGTCTGGAAATGGAAGTGGTAACTGATTATTTACATAAAAATAGTAATTATGAAAATTGGAGTAATATTGGCTCGATTCCAGCCTATACACAATGGACATCTACAGCTGATAAAGAAGGCTTGTGACGAGAATGACCAAGTTTTAGTTATTATTGGCTCAATAGACAAACTCTCACAACGGAACCCGATACCTTGGACTATCCGAAAACAACTTGTTGAAAAGGCGATTAAAGACCATTCTCTTCACGAAAAAACGAAGATTGTTGAGCTTGCTGACCTTTCTGATGAGTCAGATAATAGCCACGACTGGGGTTTTTACCTGTACTCATTCATTGTCAGCAAAATTAATCAATCAGACTTCACCATCTATTACTCTGATGGATTTGAAACCATCACATCTTGGTTCCCAGGATTTCTTTTAAGGAATAACGTGTCTCTATCTTTACTTGCCAGAAACACTTGTGAAGATGGTGTGTCAGCAACTATGGTGCGTGATATGATACTTGCTGATAACCTTCCAGAAAAGGACGTTGTTCCACAGTGCGTGTATGATATGCGCCAGACGATTAAGGCATTTCTAAATGTGTTTAAGTAAAAATATAAATATGGAGATAGTAAGAAATGAGCAAGAAATTTGGGATTTGCTCAACCAATGTGCTGATGCCGAAGAAACTGGAAGTTCAAAATATCCAGGAATGAGTTATGAACAAGGAATAAAAGCTGCTATTGAATGGATTATTGGAGACATTAACGACCACCCAATTAACGAATAGTTGAATTGTTATTAAAATAAGATATTATGGATAAACTTTATATTGAATTAAAAGGAACTGTTATTGCCCTATGTATATGGGCAATAGCTTGTGCACTCACAGAATTTGTTAGTTGGCTTGGCCTTCCTAATTACTGCATAGCCTTAACATTTCTATTTTCGTTCATAACATCACAAATAGTATTTTTCCGCAAATACTATTAGGAGTAATTGAAGATCTGTTAACGATGAAAGGAAATAAAATGTATTGGTAATTTTGGAAAACTGTCCCTTTCAGAAAGTTAAACCTAAATGAAGTTAGTCAATGAGTAAATCAATAGAAGAAATTAGGGCAATGAAAGCTATCCTTGAAAGAGATATAGCCGTCAAAGTTGCAAAGTTTGAGCAAGAGTCATGTGTGCAAATCACAGATGTAGGCATTGACCGTGTAGAAATAAAAATGTTGAATGATAAAACGGTTTGTCAAAATATTACAGTTAATATAATAATTCAATTATGAAAAAGTATATTGGAACAAGACAGCTTGAAGCCGAACCTATGACATTGGGTGGCTTCGTTCAAAAAACAGGCAGAAACCCCTATGGTAAGGACATTGAGAACCATGAAGAAACAGAGCAAGGTTATTATGTTAAATGTGAAGATGGTTACGAAAGTTGGTTGCCTGCCGAACCGTTTGAGAAATATTACAAGTGTACAGATACCTTTCTTGACCGTTTGCACATTGAGATGAAAGACTTGTATGATAAGTTGGATAAACTTGTTGCTTTTATTGATTCTGGAAAGATGGATGAAGTGGTAACAGACAACTACCAAAAATTCTTGTTACGCTTACAGCAAGTAGTGATGGGTAATTACGTGAAAACACTTGAATGTCGTATTGGATGTCTTGACGGTGCTCCTAATGCTCCGTTTAATCAGATGTCTTTCGGAGTTGCAATCGAAGCGTTGAAATTTGGTCTTGCTATTCGTAGAAAAGGTTGGAATGGAAAGGGATTGTGGGTTATCAAGCAAGTCCCGGCACACATTGAAAGCGATATTGTTCCAAAGATGCAGTCACTTCCTCAATCGGCAAAAGACCTTATTATAAAAGGCAAGGGGTTCATTGACTATACAAGCCAGTGCCTTATTTACAACGAGAATACCGGACATGCTGACAGTTGGGTTCCGTCAATCAGCGATATGTTTGCTGAAGACTGGGAAATCGTTCAGTAATCTTATCCTTTTATGTATATTCATAAAACAGAAATATATATCGTAAAAACCATAGTACATAGAACAAACAGTTATTATGGTAATTCGCAGTACGTCTTTAAACAAGATGAATATATCTTCAACAATAAGTTGCTGATTATTTAATGTCAAAATATAAACCAGATGGAAAAGGAAATAATAAAGTAATGGGAAGCTAATAAGTTCAAATTAGAGAATTGGTTTAAAAATACCAAACAGTCGGAATATGCAAATTACATTGACATAGTGGAAGCATTATTTACTTATGTCATAGAGGGGTATAATACATCTGAAATTCACATTATTGATGATGGAAATTATCAAGGAACTCAACTTTTCTTGATCCATAAAAATATTTGTCAACCTTCAATGGAAGATTATCTTATTACTAATACATTTTATGGTTCATGCTCAGGATGTGACACGCTAATGGCTATTAGTGGGTATTCGGATGAACTACCCAATGAAGAACAGGTTAAAGATTATATGACATTAGCGTTACATCTCGTTCAGAAATTAAAACGGTTAAAAGATTAGTAATGAAAAAATTTATATCATCAATTTCTACAGATAAAAAGCAATCTGAACGATTGATAGCATTAGGGGTAAAACCCGAAACTGCTGATATGGTATATCATTATACCAAAAGTAAAGTATCTGCATTGGAATGGGAATTAAAAACAACTCCACCAACATTGAGAGGCAAATTTTGGACACCTAATAGAATTGCAAAGTTAGCATTGTCTTTTCATAAGCGTCCGGATGGAACACCTATGACTGGAGAAGAAGTGTTTGATGAAATATGGGGTAGGGATATTCCAGCATGGAGCTTATCGAGACTGTTGGAAATGCTGCCTAATGAAGTTCCAGATCCTAAACCTGGATTTGAGGCACATCATCCAGAACTGATAAAACATGCTTCGGGTTATAATCTGTCAATTCGGAGATATACAGCAGATTGTTTGGTTGGAACACATATTGAAGATAGTCCAATAGAGTGTTGCGTATCTATGATAGGATGGCTGATTAAGAATAATCATTTTAATAAAGAATATCTGAAATAAGAGACATGAAAAAAGATGATGATAGGCATTGTAGCGAGTGTGTTCACTATGAGGTATGTACTAACTATCAGATGTATTGCAAAGCTCTAAAAAGGCGAATAACAGCAAGAAAAACACCTCGTTACTGTAAGTATTATAAAAATCAACAATGGAAAAGGGCAATGATATAAAACAATCTCTTTATGACATACAACCTGGAGATAAGGTGTATTTTAGGAGTAATTATTTCTCCACAATTTATGTTGTGGAGCGAATAACTCCAACTTTAATTATATGTAATAATATTAAGTTCCGTAAAAATGATGGTAGAAAAACACCTTCTGAAAGATACCACTATTGCTATATTGAAGTGCTTACTCCAGAGTTATTGTATAAACATAGGCAGGAAGTTATGCGAAAACATTTAATACAACAAGTTAAGAACATTCAAATTGATAAATTGACTAACGATCAATTACAGCAAATCGTTCAAATAACTCAAATACCTAACTCTAATGAGGATATTTCAAAAACTGAAAAAATGGTGCCGTAATATGCTAGAGATTTCGCGCAATACATATTCTGAAATTCATAGTCCATATAAAAATCGAGCTGAAAGGAGAGCTATGAATAAAAAGAAATAAAATCCAATAAAGACATAGATTTATTCTTATAATGAATTATCTTTGTACTATAAACAAGTGAGTCTATCCTACATTTATTAATCGGTGGTTGGTAATGTAGATGAATTGAAATATTGGGATGTGATACTAATATGATACCAAATCTGTAATTTGTTGAATATCAATACTAAATATACCCCCTGAGGGATTAATGTATAAGTAAAACTGTAACTTTGCACCGTTTTAAACTCAGGTATAACACGAAAATTATGGACGAAATTAAAATTAATAAGGTACAGATACGTAACCTGCAGATAGAAGATTACGACCAGTTGGCACAATCATTCACACGCGTTTATTCGGATGGAAGCGATGTTTTCTGGACGCACAAGCAGATAGAGAAACTCATCCGCATCTTTCCGGAAGGGCAGATTGTAACGGTGGTCGATGAAAAGATAGTGGGGTGTGCACTCTCCATTATCGTGAATTACGACGATGTGAAAAACGACCACACCTATGCCCAGGTTACGGGCAAGGAAACTTTCAATACGCACAATCCCAAAGGAAATATCCTTTACGGTATCGAAGTGTTTATCCATCCGCAATACCGCGGACTGCGCCTGGCACGCCGTATGTACGAATACCGCAAGGAAATCTGCGAAACACTGAATTTGAAAGCCATCATGTTCGGCGGGCGCATCCCCAACTATCATAAGTATGCCGACCAGTTGCGCCCTAAGGAATATATAGATAAGGTAAAGCAGAAGGAGATATACGACCCGGTGCTGACGTTCCAGTTGAGCAACGACTTCCATGTACGCAAGGTGATGCGCAACTATCTTCCCAACGATGAGGAATCCAAGCATTATGCCTGCCTGCTGCAATGGGACAATATCTATTACCAGGCACCTACACAGGAGTATGTAAGTCCGAAAACGACGGTGCGCGTCGGTCTGGTGCAGTGGCAGATGCGTACTTACAAGACGCTGGACGATTTGTTCGAGCAAGTGGAGTTCTTCGTAGATGCCGTTTCCGACTACAAGAGCGACTTCGTTCTCTTCCCCGAATACTTCAATGCGCCGCTGATGGCCAAATTCAATGACGAGGGAGAGTCGGAAGCCATCCGCGGACTGGCGGCTTACACCAACGAAATCAGAGAGCGGTTTGTGAAGCTGGCCATCAGCTACAATATCAATATCATTACGGGTAGTATGCCGCTTATCAAGGAAGAGGACGGACGTTTGTACAACGTAGGTTTCCTTTGCCGCCGCGACGGAACGTACGAAATGTACGAAAAGATACACGTGACCCCCGACGAAATCAAGAGCTGGGGATTGAGTGGCGGCAAATCCTTGCAGACGTTCGATACGGACTGCGCCAAAATCGGTGTGCTGATATGTTATGACGTGGAGTTCCCGGAACTTTCGCGCATCATGGCAGACCAGGGCATGCAGATACTGTTCGTTCCTTTCCTTACCGACACGCAGAACGCCTATTCGCGCGTTAAGGTATGCGCCCATGCCCGCGCCATCGAGAACGAGTGTTTTGTGGTCATAGCAGGCAGTGTGGGCAACCTTCCCCGTGTACACAACATGGACATACAGTATGCCCAGTCGGGTGTGTTCACCCCCTGCGACTTCGCTTTCCCTACCGACGGAAAGCGTGCCGAGGCAACTCCGAACACCGAAATGATTCTGGTGTCCGATGTGGATCTGGACTTGCTCAACGAACTGCACACTTATGGCAGCGTCCGCAACCTGAAAGATCGCAGAAACGACTTGTATGAAGTGAAAATGAAGAAGTAAAGCGAGAGACGCGGGCGGCTCATCTTAAAATTATCCGCTCAAAAATCTCTTTTCTCTAACTTTTTTGTAAATTTGCACCCTTAAAATAAAGAGGATAGCATCGGAAAGCACCGGAAAAGCCTTTCCGGGCTATCTTCAGGAAAAATAGTAAATCGTAAATAGTCAAATCGTAAATATCAAGATGGGTAAGAAGTTTGCCGAATATTCAAAGTTTGACCTTTCGGAAATAAACAAGGAAGTGTTGAAGAAATGGGACGAAAACCAGGTTTTCGCCAAGAGTATGACAGAACGTGAAGGTTGTCCTTCTTTCGTGTTTTTCGAAGGACCGCCCTCGGCCAATGGCATGCCGGGTATTCACCATGTAATGGCGCGCTCCATTAAGGATATTTTCTGCCGCTACAAAACCATGAAGGGCTTCCAGGTGAAGCGCAAAGCCGGATGGGACACGCACGGGCTTCCTGTGGAACTGGGTGTGGAAAAGGCGCTCGGCATCACCAAAGAAGATATCGGTAAGACTATTTCCGTTGCCGAATACAATGCCGCCTGTCGCAAGGATGTAATGAAATTTACCAAGGAGTGGGAAGACCTTACCCACAAAATGGGTTATTGGGTGGATATGCAGAATCCCTACATCACCTATGATAACCGTTACATCGAAACGCTGTGGTGGCTGTTGAAGCAACTTCACAAGAAAGGACTCCTTTATAAAGGATATACCATACAGCCGTATTCACCGGCTGCGGGAACAGGCTTGAGCTCGCACGAGCTGAACCAGCCCGGTTGCTACCGCGATGTAAAGGATACAACCGTAGTGGGACAGTTCAAGATGAAGAACCCGAAACCCGAAATGGCGGAGTGGGGTACTCCTTATTTCCTGGCATGGACTACGACTCCGTGGACACTGCCCTCGAACACCGCTCTCTGCGTAGGCCCGAAAATAGACTACGTGGCCGTACAGACCTACAACGGCTATACGGGCGAGAAGATGACCGTGGTACTTGCCAAAGCATTGCTCTATACTCACTTCAATAAAAAAGCGGAAGGGCTTGCATTAGAGGATTATAAGCCGGGAGACAAACTTATCCCGTTCAAGATTGTAGGCGAGTACAAAGGTCCGGACCTGGCAGGAATGGAATACGAACAACTCATTCCGTGGGTGAAACCGGTAGAGGTGGACAACGACGGCAATTGGAGCGTCAGCGACAAAGGCTTCCGTGTAATCCTCGGCGATTATGTAACCACGGAAGACGGTACGGGTATCGTACACATCGCTCCCACATTCGGTGCGGACGATGCTTTCGTAGCCCGTGCGGCAGGCATTCCTTCTCTGTTCATGATTAACAAGCGCGGCGAGACCCGTCCTATGGTGGACCTCACCGGTAAGTTCTATCTGCTGGACGAGCTGGACGAAAGATTCGTAAAAGAGTGTGTCGATGTAGACGCCTACAAAGAATACCAGGGACGCTGGGTGAAGAATGCCTACGACCCGCAATTCACCGTCAACGGTAAGTATGACGAAAAAGCCGCTCAGGCCGCCGAGACTCTCGACATATATATATGTATGATGATGAAGGCTGCCAACCAGGCATTCAAGATAGAGAAGCACGTGCACAACTATCCGCATTGCTGGCGTACGGACAAACCGGTGCTGTACTACCCGTTGGATAGCTGGTTTATCCGCAGTACCGCCTGCAAGGAGCGTATGATAGAGTTGAACAAGACCATCAACTGGAAACCGGAAAGTACCGGTACGGGACGCTTCGGCAAGTGGCTGGAGAACTTGAACGACTGGAACCTGAGCCGTTCGCGCTACTGGGGTACTCCGTTGCCTATCTGGCGCACGGAAGACGGTGACGAGGAAAAATGTATCGAATCCGTAGAGGAACTTTACAACGAGATAGAGAAATCCGTTGCCGCCGGACTGATGGCATCCAATCCTTATAAGGACAAAGGTTTCCAGCCGGGCGTGTACACGCAGGAAAACTACGACAAGATAGACCTTCACCGTCCTTATGTAGATGATATTGTCCTTGTTTCCAAAGCCGGCAAACCCATGAAGCGCGAATCGGATTTGATTGACGTATGGTTCGACTCCGGCTCCATGCCGTATGCGCAGATACACTATCCGTTCGAGAACAAGGAACTGTTGGACAGCCACCAGGTATATCCCGCCGATTTCATCGCAGAAGGTGTGGACCAGACACGCGGCTGGTTCTTTACCCTGCATGCCATCGCCACAATGGTGTTCGACAGCATATCCTATAAAGCCGTCATATCGAATGGTCTGGTACTCGACAAGAACGGCAACAAGATGTCCAAGCGTTTGGGCAATGCCGTAGACCCGTTCTCTACCATCGAGAAATACGGTTCCGACCCCTTGCGCTGGTACATGATTACCAATTCTTCTCCGTGGGACAACCTGAAGTTCGACGTAGACGGAGTGGAAGAGGTGCGCCGCAAATTCTTCGGAACCCTGTATAATACGTATTCTTTCTTCGCCCTCTATGCCAACGTGGACGGATTTGAATACAAGGAAGCCGATGTGCCCATGGCGGAACGTCCGGAAATAGACCGCTGGATTATCTCCGTACTGAACACATTGGTGAAGGATGTGGATAACTGCTACAACGAATACGAGCCTACCAAAGCCGGACGACTGATTTCGGACTTCGTGAACGACAATCTCTCCAACTGGTACGTCCGCCTGAACCGCAAACGTTTCTGGGGCGGCGGCATGACGCAGGATAAGCTGTCCGCGTTCCAAACGCTCTATACGTGTCTGGAAACCGTAGCCAAACTGATGGCGCCTATTGCTCCGTTCTATGCCGATATGCTCTATTCGGACCTGACGGCAGCTACCGGACGCGACAACGTTGTCTCCGTTCATCTGGCAAAATTCCCCGAATGCAAGGAAGAGATGATAGACAAGGAGCTGGAAGCACGCATGCAAATGGCACAGGACGTTACTTCTATGGTATTGGCGCTGCGCCGTAAGGTGAACATCAAAGTCCGCCAACCGCTACAGTGCATCATGGTTCCGGTAGTGGACGAAGAGCAACGCGCCCACATCGAAGCCGTAAAAACACTTATCATGAACGAGGTGAACGTAAAGGAAATCAAGTTTGTGGACGGTGCAGCCGGTGTGCTTGTGAAGAAAGTGAAGTGCGACTTCAAGAAGCTGGGCCCGAAATTCGGCAAGCAGATGAAAGCCGTTGCCGCAGCCGTTGCCGGAATGCCGCAGGAAGCCATTGCCGAGCTGGAAAAGAACGGTTCCTATACGCTGAATCTGGACGGTGCGGAAGCCGTAATCGAGACATCCGACGTGGAAATCTTCAGTGAAGACATTCCGGGATGGCTGGTGGCCAATGAAGGCAAGCTGACTGTAGCTTTGGAAGTTACCATCACCGAAGAGCTTCGCCGCGAGGGCATTGCCCGCGAATTGGTGAACCGTATCCAGAATATCCGCAAGTCGAGCGGCTTTGAGATAACGGACAAAATAAAGATTACATTATCAAAAAATCCGCAAACGGATGATGCGGTAAATGAATATAAAGACTATATTTGTAACCAGGTTTTAGGAACATCACTGACGCTGACGGACAATGTGGAAGGCGGAACGGAACTCGAATTCGACGATTTCAGACTGTATGTAAGCGTTGTGAAAGAATGAATTATTAATACTAACGATTAAACACGTAAAGTTATGGCAGAAAAGACAAGATACTCGGATGCGGAATTGGAAGAATTCCGCGCCATTATTCTGGAAAAGTTGGAGTTGGCGCAACGCGACTATGAGTTGCTGAAAGCCAGCCTGACAGGTGCGGACGGTAATGACACCGACGACACATCTCCAACGTACAAAGTGCTGGAAGAAGGGGCAAACACCTTGTCCAAGGAAGAAACGACCCGTCTGGCACAACGCCAGTTGAAGTTTATCCAAGGATTGCAGGCCGCTTTGGTACGCATCGAGAACAAAACGTATGGTATCTGTCGCGAAACAGGCAAGCTGATTCCTGCCGAACGTCTGCGTGCAGTGCCTCATGCTACATTGAGCATCGAAGCTAAAAACAACGGCAAGAAATAAGGATGAAGAATTTTTTCACGAAAGGGCGGATAGCCTTACTCGTTATTTTCTCGGTATTGATTATCGATCAGGTAATCAAGGTGATTGTAAAGACGCACATGTATTGGCATGAGAGCATACGCATCACCGATTGGTTTTACATTTATTTTACCGAAAACAACGGTATGGCTTTTGGTTTGGAGATATTCGGGAAATTGTTCCTTACTTCATTTCGAATCGTTGCGGTAGGAGTGATAGGCTGGTTCCTGTACAAGTTCATAAAGCATGGAATGAAAACAGGGTTTATTGTCTGTGTCTCGCTCATCCTGACGGGTGCGCTGGGCAATATCATCGACAGCGTATTCTACGGAGTGCTGTTTAATGAAAGCACCTATTCGCAACTGGCAACCTTTATGCCCGAAGGCGGCGGATACGCTCCGCTGCTCTACGGTAAAGTGGTCGATATGTTCTATTTCCCTATTATCGAAACAAACTGGCCTGCGTGGATGCCGTTCATAGGTGGAGACCATTTCATCTTCTTCAGCCCGATTTTCAACTTTGCCGATGCGGCAATCAGTTGCGGTATCATAGCGCTGTTGCTCTTCTACAGTAAGTATTTGAATGATTCCTATCATGTTATAAAGAAATCATGAAAAGGAAAAGACGGATTCAATGGTATTATAGCGTAATCTTTCTGGCGTTCGGTCTGACGGCATGTCAGGTTAAAAGACCTGATACGGTTATATCGGACGCCAAAATGGAAAACGTACTTTATGACTTCCACATTGCAAAGGCAATGGGAGAGGAGGTTCCTTACAGCGAAAGTTATAAGCGTGTGCTGTACATTGAATCGGTTTACAGGAAACACGGCATTACCCAGGCCGACTTCGATACTTCCATGGTGTGGTATGCCCGCCATCCGGATGCCCTTACAAAAGTCTACGAAAAAGTAAACCAGCGGTTGAAAGCCGAGAGGGACGGTATCAATCATTTAATAGCCTTGCGCGACAACAAGCCCAAAGAATCTTCTCCGGGCGACAGTATAGACGTATGGAGAGGCCGGCATATCTGTTATCTTACCGGAACTCCGATGGATAACAAACTGACTTTCACACTTCCTTCGGACACCAATTTCAAGGACAGAGATACGCTGCGTTGGACAGTCCGTTTCCGTTTCCTGAACGGAACACCCGACAGTCTGCACGCACCTTTAATGGCAATGCAGGTTCTTTATGCCAAAGATACGCTGAACGATATGCTCAAGGTAAAGCAATCGGGCACGGAGACTATTTCTTTATTTGCCGACACATTGGGAGAAATAAAAGAAATACGAGGCTTTATCTATTATCCTGCACAGCAATCCACACGGGATGTGTTGGCAGACCGCATCAGCCTGATGCGCTACCACGCAAAGGATACCTTGTTCAAGGCCCCGGCAGATAGCCTTGAGGCAGGCGACAAAGAACTGAAGAAAGAACCCGTTCCGGGCAAACCGGCAGAACTGAAGCGGCAGAGTGAAGAGAAAGATACCGTCCGTCAACGCTCTGAAAGGCGTCCGCGTCCAAGATTGCGCCAAACCACAGAAAAACAATGAAACGTTTCGCTTCACATTTTTTATTCCTGCCCGCATACGGTTATCTCAAACAATATGCGATAGAGACGGAAGAGGGGATGGTTGTACGTTTATTTCCATTGACCGAAGAGATAGAAAATGTGGAATGGCTGCCGGGAGCAATCGTTCTTTTAACGCAAAACGAGTTGAAAGAACCTGACACAATTTTCTCCTTGACAAACGCTTCTCGGAATTTATTAATAACTCCGCCATCCTTTATTGACGGAAGTTGCGGACTAATGCCTGTCTATTTCCCTAATTTTGACACTACAACATTGCTGCCTGCCGCCGGAACTCGGCACAAACTACTGCGGTAGCAATGGCAACATTCAAAGATTCGGAAGTTTCGCGTTCTGCCGGATAATTGGGAATGTACAGTTTCCGGTTGATGAGCCGTTTCACTTCATCTCCTATGCCGTTGCCCTCATTCCCCATTACTATCAGTCCGTACGCCGAAAGCGGTTGTGTATACATGTTTTCTCCGTCCAGGAAAGTGCCGTATACCGGTATGTCTTCCAGTGAAGCAATAAGTTCGGGCAGGGAAATATAATGCAGTTTCACCCGTGCGATGCCGCCCATGGTAGCCTGTACGGTTTTAGGATTGTAGACATCCACCGTGTTGGGCGAACAGAAGATATGTTCGATTCCAAACTAGTCGGCAAGGCGGATGATTGTTCCCAAATTGCCGGGGTCCTGCACATCGTCCAATGCCAGGCAAAGGGAGCGGCTTATGACGGAAACATCCACAGATTCGTCCGGCTGTTCGAACACGGCGAGTACCTGTTGGGGAGTTTTCAGCAGGCTGGCGCGCGAAAGTTCCTCTTCGGAAACTTCGGTCACATCTTCCACAGCCAAATGCCTGTGGGCGGAAAGCCATTCGGAAGTTGCAATCAGGAAGCGGCAACGGAAGTGCCCCAGCAAATCTCCTACCAGTTTCGGGCCTTCTGCCAGGAATACTTTATCGGCTTTGCGATTCTTTTTCAATTCCAGTGAACGGATATATTTAATGCGATTCTTGCTCAGTGCCATAAGTTGTTCGGTTTTATTTGGCAAAGTTACTACAAAAAAGTGAAATGCGGAAAGATATAGTGATAGAATTGAGTTACAAGGGTTTTGGTTGAAGTGGCGATAATCCGTGAAGCCATTACAATCCCTGCCGAAGCCAAATCCTGACGCCGCTACGTTACTTGTTCGTAACCATGCCCGAAAATGCGACAAACGGGTACGAATAGCGAAACAAGGCTCTAAGGAATAGTGAGTTATCCATAACTCATGCGAAAAATCAGGTTACGGAAAAAGATTGCGCCGTTCCTCCCCGTTTTGCGTACCAACACCGGACTCTTCACCAACTAATTTTGAAACCCAAAAATTAAGGACAATGAAGAGTACATTTTCAGTAATCTACTACCTCAAGCGTCAGGTAGTGAAAAAGGACGGGACAGTTCCCGTCATGGGACGCATCACGGTGGACGGCAGCCAGACACAGTTCAGCTGCAAACTGACTGTCGATCCGAAACTGTGGGACACCAAAGGTGGACGTGTCACGGGCAGAAGCACGGCGGCACTCGAAACGAACCGTATGCTTGACAAGATGCGGGTACGCATCAACAGGCATTATCAGGAAATCATGGAGCGTGACAACTTCGTCACGGCGGAGAAGGTGAAGAACGCCTTTCTCGGACTGGAACACCGCTACCACACGCTGATGCAGGTGTTCCGCCAGCACAACGAGGACTACGAGAAGCAGGTGGAGGCAGGCATGAAAGCCAAAGGCACGCTGCTGAAGTACCGCACCGTTTACAAGCACATGCAAGAGTTCCTCGACATCCGCTACCATGTGAAGGACATCGCCCTAAAAGAGCTTACCCCGGCTTTCATCTCCGACTTCGAGATGTTCCTGCGCACGGACAAGCACTGCTGCACCAATACCGTGTGGCTGTACGTCTGCCCGTTACGGACGATGGTATTCATCGCCATCAACAACGAGTGGCTGACGCGCGACCCGTTCCGCGAGTATGAAATCAAGAAGGAGGAAACAACACGCAGTTTCCTGACCAAAGATGAGATCCGCCTGCTGATGGAGGGGAAACTGAAAAACGCCAAACAGGAATTGTACCGCGACCTCTACCTGTTCTGCGCCTTCACGGGGCTGTCGTTCGCGGATATGCGCAACCTTACGGAAGAGAATATCCGCACCTACTTCGACGAACACGAGTGGATAAACATCAACCGCCAGAAAACGGGCGTGGTGTCCAACATCCGCCTGCTCGACATCGCCAACCGCATAATCGGCAAATACCGGGGACTGTGCGGGGACGGCAGGATATTTCCCGTTCCGCATTATAACACGTGCCTTGCCGGTATCCGTGCCGTCGCCAAGCGTTGCGGCATCACCAAGCATATCACGTGGCATCAGAGCCGCCACACGGCAGCCACGACGATATTCCTCTCCAACGGTGTTCCCATCGAAACGGTCAGCTCCATGCTCGGACACAAGAGCATAAAGACGACGCAGATTTACGCAAAGATAACCAAAGAGAAGCTCAATCAGGACATGGAGAACCTTGCCGCAAGATTGAACGGCGTCGAGGAATTTGCAGGTTGCACCATCTAAAAAGAAAAGCCATGAAACGTGACACAATCATCATCGAGGACAAGGCAGTCAGCGTAACCGGTAACGACGTGTGGATGACCGCCACCGAAATAGCCGGATTGTTCCATACGACCGTCCCGGCAGTGAACGCCGCCATCAGAGCCGTCCGCAAGTCGGACGTGCTGAACGACTACGAGGTGTGCCGCTACATGCAGCTTGAAAACGGGCTGCACGCGGACGTGTACGCCCTTGAAATCATCATCCCGGTCGCTTTCAGGGTGAATACCTACAACACCCACCTGTTCCGCACATGGCTGGTGGGAAAGGCACTCTCACAAGAGAAACGGCAGACATACGTGATGTTCATACAGAACGGAAAAGCCGGGTATTGCTGATTGCACATACCCCATAAGACAAGTAAACGGGTAGCACCACAAAAGGTGTCACCCGTTTACTTTTTCATGAAACCGCCTCACTCCAGCGGCTTGCGGTAGTTCGCTTCCAGTACCCCGCGCAGCCCCGTTTCCGGGTAAAGCACCTTCCCTCCCAAAAGTATGAAGGGCAACACGCGGTTGTTGCGGTATTCCTGCAAGGTGCGCCGGCTCACACGGAGCAGTTCCGACACCTCGCCGTCCGTCAGGTAACGTTCCCCGTCCAGCGGAGGACGGTAGCTTTCCAGAAATGCGGACAGCCATTTCGAGCCTTTGCGCATATCCTGCACCACAGAGGCTATCGGCTCGTCTTCCATCGTAAAAACATCGTTGTTCTCGTTCATCATAACTTCGGATTCAGTGGGTGAATAAATCAAATCATCTGCCGTGCGGATAGAGCGTGCCGACAAGCGGTATCAGCCGCTTCACCTCCTCTGGCTTGTAATAGAACCTGCGGTTTATCTGCGAGTAGCCGATAAGCCGCCTGTCACGCAGCGTCTGCAACGTGCGCGGGCTTATTCTCAACTGCCCGCAGACCTCCTCGCCCGTGAGCCATCTTTCCATGCGCCCCGTGTCGCTTTTGCGCCTCAGGGCGGCGACCTTCTCCGAGAGTGCGCCGAATGCCGCCACCATCATCTCGAAAGTCTTTTTCTCGATAGATACTATTTCCATATTCATGTCATTTAGAGTTTGCCGCAAAGGTAACGAAACGGCATACAAGACGTATCGTTTTCCGCTGAAAGGCTGCCTGTTGCGCCGTTTGACCGGGTTACGGAGCCATCTTCCGCAAAAATCTTACGTGAGTCACGTAGTGAGTTGTTAAAGCCCCTTTTGTTTATTGCCGAATTTTGTCGCAGAAACAAAAAGAAAGGACTGAACATGAAAGTGATAACAATGGAAAGTTCCGCCTACAAGGAGATGATGGCGCAGATTGCGAACATCGCAGGGTACATCCGCGAGGCAAGGGACGAGAAGAAACGGAAGCGGGAAACCGAAGACAAGCTGCTTGACACGGCACAGGCGGCGAAGATGCTCAACGTGAGCAAGCGCACCATGCAGCGTATGCGCACCGACCACCGTATCGAGTATGTGGTGGTACGCGGAAGCTGCCGCTACCGCCTTTCCGAGATACTGCGGCTATTGGAGGACAACACAGTAAGGAACGAGGAAGGGACAATAGACACCCTGTTCCACAACCACACGCTGCGCACGGGCGGCAAACCAAAAGGAAGGAGGACATAGGTCATGGAACTGCTCACACGAAACAACTTCGAGGGCTGGATGCAGAAGCTGATGGAACGGCTCGACCGTCAGGACGAACTGCTGCTGGCGATGAAGGCTGAGGGGAAACAGCCCACTATCACGGAAAGCATCCGCCTTTTCGACAATCAGGATTTGTGCATGTTGCTCCAGATAAGCAAACGCACCCTCCAACGCTACCGCAGCGTAGGCGCATTGCCCTACAAGACGCTGGGCAAGAAGACCTATTACAGCGAGGAGGACGTGCTGACATTCCTTTCCAACCATATCAAGGACTTCAAAAAGGAAGATATAGCCTTCTACAAGGCTCGTATCCATAATTTCTTTCATAAATAACCCATTAAAACATTTTTCAGATGGCAAAGAAAAAAGACGAAAAGGACGTGCTGGTAGTCCGTGACGAGAAGACAGGCGAGATCAGCGTGGTAGCCGGGCTGAACGCGGACGGCACACCCAAGCGCACCCCCGCAAAAGCGGAGAACGCGCAGAGTTTCCTGCAATTCGACCGACATGGCGACGTGCTGGACAACTTCTTCAAGAACTTCTTCCGGCAGTGCAAGGAACCCAGCCGCTTCGGTTTCTACCGCATTGCGGCAGACCAAGCTGAAAATCTCTTAGAGGTGATGAAGCAACTGCTGAAAGACCCCGAAGCGAACAAGGAGCTGCTCGCCCCTCACAAGGTGGACACCTCCGACTATGAGAAGAAGGTGCAGGAAGAGATGGCAGCACAACAGACAGAGAAACAAGAACCTCAAAAACAGGAGAACATGGAACAACGGAAAGAACAGCAACAGGACAAATCCGAACAGATGCAGGGCAAACGTGGCTACCAGCCCATCGACGAGAGTAAAATCAACTGGCAGGAGCTGGAGGACAGATGGGGCGTAAAGCGGGACAACCTTGAAAAGTCCGGCGACCTTACGAAGATGCTCAACTATGGCAAGTCCGACTTGGTAAAGGTCAAACCGACCTTCGGCGGCGAATCATTCGAGCTGGACGCCCGCCTCTCCTTCAAGAAGGACGGTGAGGGAAACATCAGCCTCGTGCCGCACTTCATCCGCAAGGAGCAGAAGCTGGATGAGTACAAGGAACACAAATTCTCCGACAATGACCGGAAGAACCTCCGCGAAACGGGCAATCTCGGTAGGGTCGTGGACATTGTGGACAGGGAAACGGGCGAGATCATCCCCTCCTACATCAGCATCGACCGCAAGACGAATGAAATCACGGACATTCCGGCAAGCAGGGTGCGCATCCCGGAGCGCATCGGCAAGACGGAAATCACCACGCAGGAGCGGGACATGCTCCGCGCCGGACTGCCCGTACGCGACAAGCTCATCGAGCGCAACGACGGCAGAAAGTTCGTCACCACCCTGCAAGTGAACGTGGAGCAGCGCGGCGTGGAGTTCGTGCCGGGAACCGGCAAGTCGCCCCGTACCGCACAGACACAGGAAACCAAAGGCGACACATCGAAAAGTCAGGCGCAGGGCGGGGAAAATGCCGCACAGACCAAGAAGGAGCAACGCCGCAACACGTGGACGAACGAGGACGGCAGCATCCGCCCCATCAGCAAATGGAGCGGCGTGAGCTTCACCGACCAGCAGAAAGCCGACTATGTGGCGGGTAAAGCCGTGAAGCTGGAGAACGTGACCGACAAGCAGGGCTTCCATGCCACGATGTATATCAAGTTCAACCCGGAGAAGGGACGCCCGTACCGCTACGACACGAACCCTGACAATGCACAGCAGGTTGCTCCGTCCAACGAGAGCCGCACGCAGGTGGCGGTGAACAACGATGGCAAGACCAACGAGGCTACAAAGAATCTGAGAGAGCCGTTGCAGAAAGGTCAGACCAACCCGAAGGACGCCCGCCAGCAACAGCAGCAGGAGAAGCCGCAGAAGAAAACGGGCAAGGGCATGAAAATGTAATCCCGTGTCCGCCACTGAATCCAAAATAAAATCCAAAGTATCAACAAAAAAGAAGAAGACATGAAGACAATCATTGCAGAAAAGCCCTCCGTGGCACGTGAAATCGCCCGCATCGTGGGCGCGACAAAGAGAGAGGAAGGATATTTCGAGGGAGGCGGTTATGCCGTGACATGGGCATTCGGACACCTCGTTCAGCTTGCCATGCCCGACGGCTACGGCGTGCGCGGATTTGTCCGTGACAACCTCCCGATTATTCCCGACACATTCACGCTCGTCCCCCGTCAGGTCAGGACGGAGAAAGGTTACAAGCCCGACAGCGGCGTGGTGTCGCAGATAAAAGTCATCAAAAGACTGTTCGACACAAGCGAACATATCATCGTGGCGACCGATGCCGGACGCGAGGGAGAGCTTATCTTCCGCTACCTCTACCACTATACGGGTTGCACCACTCCTTTCGTGCGCCTGTGGATCAGCTCTCTCACCGACAAAGCTATCCGCGAGGGACTGCGGAAACTCGAAGACGGCAGCAAATACGACAACCTCTACCTCGCCGCCAAAGCGCGGAGCGAATCCGACTGGCTCGTGGGCATCAACGGCACACAGGCGTTATCCATCGCCGCCGGACACGGCACGTATTCCGTGGGGCGGGTGCAGACACCAACGTTGGCTATGGTATGTGAACGCTACTGGGAGAACCGCCGCTTTACGTCCGAAGCATTCTGGCAGCTCCATATCGCAACGGACGGTTGCGACGGCGAAGTCGTGAAATTCTCATCCTCCGAGAAATGGAAAGAGAAAGAACCGGCGATGGAACTATATAATAAGGTAAAGGCGGCAGGTTGCGCCACTGTCACGAAAGCCGAGCGCAAGGAGAAGACGGAGGAAACTCCCTTGCTCTACGACCTGACCACGCTCCAGAAAGAAGCCAACGCCAAGCACGGCTTCACGGCGGAACAGACGCTTGAAATCGCGCAGAAACTCTACGAAAAGAAGTTGATAACCTATCCGAGAACGGGAAGCCGCTACATCCCCGAAGACGTGTTTGCCGAAATTCCCAAACTGCTCGCTTTCATCGGCACACAGCCCGAATGGAAAGACAAGGTGCGGGCAAAAGCCGCCCCGACACGCCGCAGCGTGGACGACGGCAAGGTGACAGACCACCATGCCCTGCTCGTCACGGGTGAGAAACCGCTCTTCCTCTCCAAAGAGGACAATACCATCTATCAGATGATTGCCGGGCGCATGGTCGAGGCATTCTCTGAGAAATGCGTCAAGGATGTGACCACTGTCACGGCGGAATGTGCCGGAGTGGAGTTTACCGTAAAAGGCAGCGTCGTGAAGCAAACCGGATGGCGTGCCGTCTATGGCGAGGAAAAAGAGGAAATTACCATCCCCGGCTGGCAGGAAGGCGACACGCTGACACCGAAAGGCTCGTCCATTACCGAAGGAAAGACCAAACCCAAGCCGCTGCATACCGAAGCCACCCTGCTCTCGGCAATGGAAACGGCGGGCAAGGAAATTGAGGACGACGCACTGCGGCAGGCGATGAAGGACTGTGGCATCGGTACTCCCGCCACACGCGCCTCCATCATCGAAACGCTTTTCAAGCGCGGTTACATGGAACGCTGCAAGAAGTCGCTTGTTCCCACCGAAAAAGGACTTGCCCTCAATTCCGTCGTCAAGACGATGCGCATCGCCGATGTTGCCATGACGGGCGAATGGGAAAAGGAGCTGGCGCGTATCGAGCGCGGGGAACTGTCCGACGACACCTTCCGCAAGGAGATAGAGGCGTACCTGTCTCTTATACACATCTCCGAGCCCACGAGACCGAGGCTGA
>ENA-OZXG01000213-OZXG01000213.1-human-gut-metagenome-genome-assembly--contig:-NODE-213-length-17469-cov-5.987826_pt1 | contig 17469 bp, 10 predicted proteins | sample MGYA00243545_ERZ654103 | MGnify/ENA primary metagenome ERZ654103 (study PRJEB26926, sample SAMN06164927) | human gut metagenome | biome: ENVO:00009003; feature: ENVO:2100002; material: ENVO:00002003...
AGCGTCAGATGTGTATAAGAGACAGCTTATTACTGTTGGAAAAAAAACTCTTTTAGTTAGTATTTATGAAATATTTTACTTTGCTCTCAAATTTATATGGAGTAGTTTATATCCTGACTTGAACTTAAAAAATATCTCCAAAAAGTAAGTGTACTTTATCAGCTGTCTAAGTGCATTTGCTTGATTTATGAACCACACTTACTTTTTAAGGTAATACAATAATAACATTTACATGATATGAAAGACATTTATGCATATATAATAACATTGACTATTTAAGCAATTGATCGAAGATTTCTCTAAAAACTTTATCGGCGTGCTCTTGCATTATTCGTATATAATTAAATATAGGACGATTGTTTTTCATACTATGACCAATACAATATTCTATTTTTTCTATTTCGATACCTATATCATAACCATGTTGTGCAAATGTTTTTCTTGCAGAATAATATGAAACCTTTCTATTTATGCCTGCCAGATCAGTCACCTTCCCTATATGTCTAAAGACCAAACTATATACTTTTTCATAAGATTCATATTTGCCAAAAACTAATTTCCCATTTTCAGAAATATATCGTTCAATAATTGTCTGTGCTTCTGGCTGGATAGTGAAAGCTATTTCATTTTCATTTTTTTTGCTATTACGGGTTTTATGTCTTATATATCTCATACAGTTCCCTTTAGTGAAATCATACTCCATTAGGTCTCTTAGATTAATGCCACCTAAATAATAAGTTAACATAAATATATCTCGAGCCATGATATGCACAGACTTGAATAATTTCACATCACGTATTTTTTTTAATTCATCAACGGACAGATCTAGTTCTCTGATATTACTAACTGGCATTTTAAATAAAACAAAAGGATGAACTAAATAAGTTACATAATTCATTTTCCTAGCATAGTTCAATATTACTTTTATTAAAGTGAGGTAAATTCTGATAGAAGTTTCTTTTAATCCTTCAGCCTTCATTACATCAGCGAAACTTTGTATATGTGTCGGACTGAGTTGTACCAAAGGAAAATCACCTTTCATATGTTTAAGGAACTTTGCACAAGCTATATTATATAATTTATGTGATTTTTTACGATCGTCTGCTTCCATCATTGAAAGATATTCTTTCACTACCGTATTAAAGGTTATTCCTTTTTTTTGTTGTTCCCGAGTTATAACATGTATCAATTCAGTGCATGAAATATTCGACTGATAATGAATAGACGAAAGAATCTCTTCGTATTCATTAATCAACTTGCGCAAACAAGCATTTATATTAGCTGCATTTTCATGTTTTACTACTCGTCCATTTTTCATTTGATTTGCAGAATCCAAAATGAATTGGGTTGAAATATATCTCGTTTGTGAACGATGAGCCACTGCGATCCTGACTCTATGTCTACCGTTAGATAATTTTTTAGCAGGTACAATTACTATTGAAAGATTAGCCATATTCAAATTTTAGTTTATACGTTTTACAATACAATATTAAAGTAACAATCAGAAATAAAAGCACTCTTGTATAACAAAAATGCTCTTGAAACTATCCATTTTGAGATTGTTCACAGAAGTTTGTACTATTTTTCAGTTGAAAAGACGGAAAATTCCATGCTTTTGTACAATCCTACATTGGCTTTTTTAATATTCGCGCATATATTTGCAACACTTTTTCACAGGTAGGAGACCTATTTCTCCTGAGAGAATAGAAAACTAACTTTTGTTTAACTTAATAATTAAAGTATGAAAGACAGAAAGAATTCAAGTCTGTTACGTCGTTTGGAGAAGTTCCAGCGGCTGTTCTTCGTTGCTTTGTTATCCGTATTGGCTGTAGGGGCCTTTGCACAGAGCAAAACCGTTTCGGGTACTGTCCTTGACAAAACAGGTGAGTCTGTAATCGGTGCCAGTGTGGTGGTGAAAGGTACTACCAATGGTACAATTACCGACTTTGATGGTAAGTTCACACTTCAGAATGTTCCTGATAATGGAACGATCCAAGTAAGTTTTGTGGGGTACAAGACCGTAGATATCCAAGTGAAAGGACAATCTACCGTTAAAATAATCTTGGAGGAGGATACCGAAACACTGGATGAAGTGGTAGTGGTTGGTTATGGTGTTCAGAAAAAAAGTGATGTGACTGGTGCTATGGCACGTGTGGGTGAAAAAGAACTGAAATCCATGCCTGTCAAAAATGCCCTCGAAGGTATGCAGGGAAAAACTGCCGGTGTGGATATTACTTCCAGCCAGCGTCCTGGTGAAGTAGGCGATATCAATATCCGTGGTGTACGCTCTATCAAAGCAGAACAAAGTCCGCTTTATGTAGTTGATGGTATGGTTATCCAAAATGGCGGTATTGAAAATATTAACCCTTCAGACATTGAGTCTATTGACATTTTAAAAGATGCTTCCGCTACCGCCATTTATGGTTCACGTGGTGCAAATGGTGTTATCTTGGTTACAACTAAAAAAGGTAAGGAAGGAAGAGTTACTCTAAACTATTCCGGATCTGTTACATTTGAAACGTTACACGATGTAACTGACATGATGTCGGCCAGCGAATGGTTGGATTATGCCCGTCTAGCAAAATACAACATGGGAGCATACGGTAACAGAGACGCTGCTTTTGCTCCAAGTTATGAAGCAGACCGTTTGGCTTTCGGTGGCGTAGCTGCTTCTTGGGCAAACATAGACCAAGCATGGTCAAACGGAAACTATGACCCATCGAAAGTAGGCTCATACAACTGGACTGACCATGGCAAACAAACCGGCATCACACACGAACATACATTGAGCGCATCAGGTGGTTCTGACAAATTCCAAGGTTACGCCTCATTCGGTTACCTGAATCAAAAAGGAACTCAGCCTGGACAAGCCTACGAACGCTATACACTAAAAGTGTCATTTGACGCTAATCCCGTAGAATTCTTTAAAATGGGAGCCTCTGTCAACGGTTCATATGCCGACCAGGATTATGGTTATAATTTCTCCAAATCAGTCACCGGTGCCGGAGACTTTTATGGAGCATTGCGCAGCATGCTCCCTTGGACAGTACCTTACGATGCCAACGGTGATTATATTCGCCTTCCAAATGGTGATATCAACATCATCAATCCCATTCGTGAATTGGATTACAATACTAACCAGCGTCGTACGTTCCGTGCCAATGCCAGCATGTATTCTCAGATAGATTTTGGCAAAATATGGGAACCGTTGGAAGGCTTGAGCTATCGCATCCAATTTGGTCCTGAATTCCAATTTTACACATTAGGTATTGCCAATGCAGCCGAAGGTATCAATGGTGACGGTAATAACAAAGCCCAGTACAAAAATGAACAAAAGCGTTCTTGGACATTGGATAACTTGATTTACTATAACAAGACAATCAAAGACCATAGCCTTGGTTTGACATTGATGCAGTCGGCTTCCAAATATCATTATGAAATGGGAGATATGACTGCTACCAACGTAGCTTCTTCTAAAGAATTATGGTACAATCTGCATTCGGCCGGAAGCTTGAGTGGTTTTGGTACCGGTTTAACTGAAAGCCAAATGACTTCTTACATGGCTCGTATGAACTATGGTTTCAAAGATCGCTATTTGCTGACTGCATCTGTTCGCTGGGACGGTAGTTCCGTACTAGCTCCCGGACACAAATGGGCAACATTCCCTTCTGCCGCTTTGGCATGGCGCATTGACCAAGAAGATTTTATGAAAGATATTAATTGGATTAGCCAATTAAAGCTTCGTTTGGGATTCGGTGTTACTGGTAATGCGGCTATTGACCCTTATTCTACTAAAGGAGCTATTCAGTCACTCTATTATCAATGGGGAAGTGAAAGCCCATCTATCGGCTATCTTCCGTCTGATGTTTCTGCAAAGAATCCTAGTAAAATGGCCAATAACGAACTGACCTGGGAAAAGACGACTCAATATAATGTCGGTATTGATTATGGCTTCTTAAACAATCGTATCAGCGGTAGCGTTGATGTGTACAAGACCAAAACCAAGGACTTGTTACTAGATATGACCATTCCTTCACTGACTGGATATGTTTCCACACTAGCTAATGTTGGAAAAACATCGGGTTGGGGTATTGATTTACAACTGAATGCTATTCCTGTGCAAACCAATGATTTTACCTGGAATACCACACTGACTTGGTCTATGGACCGCAGCCAAATTGATGCCTTGGCAAACGGAAACACAGAAGATGTAAACAACCGTTGGTTCGTAGGCGAAGAAATCGGAGTCTATTATGACTATGTATATGACGGTATCTGGAAGACCTCAGAAGCTGAGCAGGCAGCCCAATATGGTCGCAAGCCAGGACAAATCAAAGTGAAAGACTTAAACAATGACGGTTCTATCGACGCAACTAATGACCGTCAAATTGTTGGTAAAGAACGTCCTCGTTGGACAGGAGGATGGAATAACACTTTCAGCTATAAGAATTTGGAACTATCTTGCTTTATCATCACCCGTATGGGATTCGATGTGCCACAAGGTGCCGCTACATTGGATGGGCGCTACATGCAACGTAAGTTAGACTATTGGGTAGCCGGAAGCAACGAAGACGCAGTATACTATTCTCCAGGATCAAACGGCGAGGCAGCTGATACCTATAATTCTTCAATGAATTATCAGGACGGTTCTTACATCAAGGTACGTAATATTTCATTAGGTTACAATTTCACAAGCAAACAACTGAAAAATACAGGTTTGAGTAATTTAAAAGTATATGTACAGGCCATGAATCCTTTCTCTATTTATAAAGCATGCGACTGGTTAGATACAGATTTGCTGAACTATGATAACAATACTAAAACTTTCGGTTCAGCAACGACACTGAAAAGTTTCGTCGTTGGCTTAAATGTTGGATTTTAATATATAACGGATAAAAACAAATTATCGATATGAAATTGAATCACATATTATTTTCTGCTGCCGCATGTATGGCGTTAGGAAGTGCAGCATTGACTTCTTGCAGTGAGTCTTTTTTAGACGAGAACCAAATTAATGCATACGATACCGATTATTTCAAGACACAAGAAGGTATTGATGATTTGGTAAATGGCGCCTATCTAATGCTGAAAACCAAATTTAACTATCAATGGGGATACTTGGTTTATTGCGAAGGAACGGATGAGTTTACAGATGGCAACAATACAGCTGCACACTATAACCACTACGGACAATCACTAAATTCAGGTGAAACCACCGGAATCAAGCCCATTTGGGACAACTTGTATGGTACTATCGAACCGGCCAACTTGATTATAGCAAATGTACCGGCATTTTATAATCCACAGTCTCCTACTTATAATGCCCGTTTGGGAGAAGGATATTTCTTAAGAGGATATGGTTACTTTGAACTGGTGAAACAGTTTGGTGGAATTCCTCTGAAATTAACTCCTTCGACAGGAGTGGAAACCTATTTCACCCGCAATAGTGAAGAAGAAGTATATGCACAAATCATTGCCGACTTGGAGGAAGCCTACAAGTTATTGCCCGAAAAGCCGGAGCAAACTGGACGCATCACGAAGTCAGCAGCCGCCCACTTCCTAGCCAAGGCGCATTTATTCCGTGCTTCTGAACTGTATTCTAGCTGGAATACACAATACGTAGCCGCTGACCTAGATGCGGTAATTAAGTACGGACAGGAAGTGGTAAGTGCACACCCCTTATGCAATGACTTTGTAGAATTATGGGATTACACAGCACCTAACGGTGCTAACGAAACAGTATCGGAAGTAGTATTGGCAGCACAGTTCTCTAACGATGAATCCACCTGGGGACGATATGGTAACCAAATGCACTTATGCTTTCCTTCAGTTTATCAAGATATGAATGGAACGAACCGTGACATTTCCGGTGGCCGTGAATTCTGCTATGTAAGTGCGACCCAATATACCATGGATGTATTTGACCGTGTAAACGATTCACGTTTCTGGAAATCATTCATTACCACTTATGGATGTAATAATACCAAAGGTGCACCCGATTGGACTGAAGCTGATATCAGAAGCGGCAAAGCTCCTGTTGGTGTAAGTGCAGGAGACAAGCGTTTTACAGGAGGTGAACTGGGCATCAAGTATATTGTCAACAATCCGGGAGATACTCGTTACGAAGACTATGAATTTGGTAACAAAAATGTAAAAGTGACCAAGAACAATGTCATTGAGGCTCCTCACACGTTTGTCCGTTACTTCAAGGGAGAAACTCACAACTGGAATACTGACATTTCCAATCTGACTGGCAACTGGTATCAGGTGATTCCCCATAAGCGTTCAGTCGCTTTGTCTAAATATCGTGACGGATCACGTAATTCGATCGCTTCACAGTTTGGTACGCGTGATGCCATTATAGCCCGTTCCGCTGAAGATGTGTTAATGATAGCCGAAGCCTATATCCGTAAAGGTGAATCCTCTTATCCACAGGCTATTGAATGGATAAACAAACTCCGTACCCGTGCCGGGTATGCTGAAGGTGAAGACCGAAGTAAACACGTAGATGGCGGACAGTCTTACAAGAACAATTCATATTGTACAGGAAAAGGTGGAGGTTACTCGGCTGAAGGAGCTGTTTATTGGGAAATCAACACCTATTATGAGTCTAATAATATGGAAGGTCAGGAAACTACAGCTTCCACCAAATCAGTTATGACCTTGAACAGTGTGGAAGACGTGTACAATTCACAAGTAGACATCCCGATCTATGAAAAATTGGGTTGTGCTTCCAATGCAGAAAAGATGATGTGTTTTTTACTGAACGAACGTACCCGTGAACTTTGCGGTGAAATGTTACGTTGGGAAGATTTAGCCCGTACAAAGAGCCTGAATGACCGTTGGCATGCGTTTAACGATGGAGTAAGTCGTGGCTTGGGTGAATTCAATCCTCAGGTTCATTATTATCGTCCACTACCACAATCATTCTTGGACGGAATTACCAATGAAAACGGTGGAACATTAACTAATGAAGAAAAAAGTGCCATGCAGAATCCGGGATATTAAACCGTAATATATCACTGATAATATATGGACCTCTTCATCTATATGCTTTAGATTTAGAGGTCCATTATTGTTTTTCAGATAAGGATTATGCGCTTTTATGCCTATACCTTTAAAAATTAGTAACCTTTCGTTAGAAGTTCTCGTATAATATCATCTAAAATATAAACATAACTCGTCAAATAAAATCCAAAACTGGAATTGTACAGAAATTGGCAATTCTCCCTATTATAAAAGATATCCAAAGCACGCACCGGAGATATGTCAAGACATTCGGCTAATAACATAACAATGCGAGAAATCTTATTCCATAATAAAAGATCTTTCATCTCCTCCTTATTTTTATTATAGATTTATACACTCATCATATCCATGGCTGCTGGCCATTCCTGCTTTCCACGATGAAATCAAGCCATGATTTATCATATGAATTAAAAGAAAGCATACAATAACCAAAGTTCAAGGTAGCATCCCTATCAAAAGAATAGATATTCAGACAAAGAGAACTTTGATTCTTTTGCAGTTAACAAATAATATTCACCCATTCTTGAGTCTAATCTATCAATTGTATCATGTACTTTACACAAATGGCTTCACTATAGATGGAATCGATATCCGTGCATTGGAATATATACCCAGTTCCGATGGCATAGATATTGATTCGTCCAATGATATACTGATTACTTCCACCCGCATTGAGGCACATGATGATTGCATCTCCATCAAATCCGGACGAGACGAGGACGGACGCAGAGTAGGACGTCCCAGTGAAAACATTCTGATAGAAAACTGTCATTTTGCATACGGTCATGGTGGAGTGGCTATGGGCAGTGAAATATCAGGCGGCATACGCAATGTGACCATACGTTCCTGCCTGATGGATAACGAAAACTGGAGCCCCTTACGTTTTAAAAGTCAGCCCAGCCGCGGCGGAACTGTGGAAAATATCACTTTTGAAGATATTACCATCAAAGGAGCGCGCAGTATCTTTGATATCAATATGGAATGGCGTATGGTTCCTCCGCTTTCACCTGCACATTATCCGCTGACCTGTTTGCGCAATATCCATTTCAAGAATATAAATGGAGAAGCACAATCAGCAGGAACCATGTATGGTTTTAAAGAGGCTCCATTCGGAAATGATACATTCTTTTTTGAGAATTGCCATATCAAAGCTCAAAAAGGATTAAGCATCTCAAATGTGGCCAATGTTAATTTTAAAGGTTTGGAACTAGAGATAAAAGAAGGAGAAAAGATTTATGAACGGTCTGCAAATAAAGACAAATAACCCAATAAGAACACTGTTAAATAAAAAATACACTCGAAATGCGTACACATGCATAATATTCAAGGAAGATGTACACATTTCCATTGTAGGAAATCCCAGACCATCCTATTTTTGCGCTACCATTAAAACACTAAAACAACATGATGAAGAAAAAATTAATACTATCATTCTTTTTTGTTGCATTAGGTTTTGGAGTTGTAAAAGCACAAGACTTGCCGGACAAAAAAGAAACGTTGAAAACTGTTACAAAAGTCAATGATTACTTCATGAAGAAGTATGCCGATTATCGTACTCCTTCTTTTGTAAAAAATGTAACCCGTCCCAGTAATATCTGGACACGCGGAGTATATTATGAAGGATTAATGGCTCTTTACTCCGTCTATCCACGCGATGACTATTATAAATACGCTGTCGATTGGTCAAATTACCACGAATGGGGATTCCGCAACGGTACCACCACTCGCAATGCTGATGATTACTGTGCCAGCCAGACTTACATTGATTTATATAACATTTGTCCCGATCCGGAAAGAATCCGTAAGGTCAAAGCCAATATAGATATGCTGGTCAACACTCCTCAAGTAAATGATTGGTGGTGGATTGACGCCATCCAAATGGGAATGCCTGTATTTGCCAAACTGGGAAAATTGACCGGAAAACAAAAATATTTCGACAAAATGTGGGATATGTATGAATATACCCGTAACAAACATGGTGAGAATGGCATGTACAACCAAAAAGAAGGTTTGTGGTGGAGAGACCAAGACTTTGATCCCCCTTACAAAGAACCTAACGGTAAGAATTGCTATTGGAGTCGTGGTAATGGATGGGTATATGCAGCACTGGTACGTGTATTGGATGAAATTCCTACTGATGAAAAACATCGCGCCGACTATATCAATGACTTCCTGACCATGAGTAAAGCTATCAAAAATTGCCAACGTACTGATGGTTTTTGGAATGTAAGTATGCATGACGAATCAAACTTCGGAGGTAAAGAAACCAGTGGCACCGCTTTATTTGTATATGGCATGGCATGGGGGGTACGTAACGGACTGTTGGACAGAAAAGAATACCTGCCAGTCTTGTTGAAAGCATGGAATGCTATGGTGAAGGATGCCGTTCACCCTAACGGCTTCATAGGACTTGTACAAGGAACCGGAAAAGAACCGAAAGACAGTCAACCTGTCACATACGATAAAGTACCCGATTTTGAAGATTTTGGAGTAGGGTGTTTCCTGCTCGCCGGAAGTGAGGTTTACAAATTAAATTAATAATATGATTGGTTAGTGAATCGATTTTTCATAGACTATGATTTAAAGGTTAGATTTAGGTTAAGTAAAAAGGAGCGACTGTGAAGCCGCTCCTTTTTGTTCTATCAATCATACGTTTTCAATCAGTAATAGAAAATACCAATACTCCTGCTGTAGGAATTACCGGCTCTCCTATCAGCACTTTGGCTCCCGAAGGAAGTACGAACTTATAAGGTTTATCTGTATAATTCAGTACAATCCCCATACCATTGCGGTACTCTAAAGTAACACCGTATGGTAAATCCATCACAGGAATATTCAATTGCGCATATAGTTTCTTCAAAATATCTTTCTCCAATAATCCGTCCGTACTATCCACTCCCACGTAAGTAACAGTACCTTTTCCCAACTTACGAGTAGTGACTGCCGGTTTTCCTTCATAAAATTCCTGTGTATAAGTAGCCCATACTTGTGAATCCTTACCCGGTTTCAATATCTCTCCCCAAGTATTCCACGTATATTCTTTTCCATCCATCCGTAATTTGCCCAGTTCTTCAGGAAGTAATAAATCATAAAACTCCATTTCATTACCGGTCAGTTCATTTATCATGGAACCGAAAGGAGCTTCGGGTAAACGTCCATGGCGGTCTTTTTGGGCTGTACGACAAGTTAAGACCAAATTACCACCCTTCTTTACATAATCAGTCCATCTGTCTACCAATGCCTTGTCAGCCAATTGATAAGCCGGAGCTATGATCACAGGATAAGAGGAGAACTCCTTGCTTTCACTGATAAAATCTACGGGCGCGCCAAAAGATTTCAACGTGCGATAATATTTCTCAATATGCCCTAATGTATTCCATGTACGATTTTGCTTCTGGCGCTCAATGCTCCATGAATTTTCATGATTAAAAAGAATGGCAGTACGACGCGCCAAATAATCGGCCGGTTTCACCTCACGAGCTGCAACCTGTCCCCGCAGCTGTCTGATTTCTTTCATGAACTGCTCATATTCACGTCCACCGGGAGTTACCGTTGTTCCGTCTGTACCTACAATGCCGTAGTGATATTGTTCCGTGCCATACAGAGGCTGGCGATAACGATAAGTACAGATAAAGTCGCCTCCACCGGCAAATACGCTCCACATCCATAAACGGATAGCTCCGGGCAGCGGTTGAGGATTGATACTCCCCCAATTCACCTGCCCTGGCTGAAGTTCCATTACTCCATAAGTACCTTGTATGGGTCTGAAAAAGTCATTGGCAAAAGCAATACGCAACGGATTTCCCACTCGATATCCGCGACGGCCGATCCCTTCATTGTCTCCATACACCATATAGCGAGTATAACTTTGAAAATCAAGTGCAGGGCTGCCACCTATATGTCCTTCCTCATAATTAGGAATATAGTTAGTAGTCACCCATTGGTTCTTTGCATATTTTTTAATCAACAAACATTGTTCATTCAAAAAGTCGTTTGTCTGACTGGCAGCAAAACGGCGGTAATCCAAAATCTGATGATGATTCATAAACATCTGGGCAGTTTTAGGAAGAGTTATTTCATCAAAAGAAGAATAAACCTCACTCCAAAAAGCCGTTCCCCAGGCATCATTCAATGCTTTAATGTCATGATGATATTTTTCACGTAAAAAATCCCGGAAAGCCAGTTCGGCTTTCGGATTATAATCAAATTGTACGGCCGGCTCATTATCGAGCTGCCAGCCGATTATTCTGGAATCATTTCCATAATGCTGAGCTAACTTCTCTATCATTTTATAAGCCAGTTCTCTATAAACGGGAGAAGCAAAAGAAGCATGTTGACGTGCTCCGTGATCAAGCACGGTACCATTTTCATTTTTAATCAAAATTTCAGGGTATTTACGGCTCAGCCATACCGGTGGAGTTGCCGTAGAAGTACACATAATGACTTTCAAATCATATTTGGCAGCCAAAGCCACCGCTTTATCCAACCAGGCAAAATCATATTTTCCCTCTTCCGGTTCCAATTGCGCCCAAGCAAATTCCGCGAAATGGGTGAATTCAAAACCCAAATCGTGCATCTGTTTAAAATCTCTCTCCCATTGACTCTCATCCCAATGCTCAGGATAATAATAAGCACCGGTCAAGGTCAAATCCTTGTCTTTAAACCAAGGCTGTTGTGCAAAAAGTCCTCCGGCCAAAGAACAAGCCAAAAGAACGGTCACAAATCGTTTTTTCATGATAAAATAGTAATTTAATAGATTTTCCATTCCCATAATCCGGCTGCACCTTTATCTATGTGCAAACGCAAATAACGTACTTTATCTCCCACCGTTACCACATGAGGTGAACATGCCTTCACCTCTTTTACTCCGGCACAAGGTTGCCAATTAGTACCATCATTGGATTTTTCGAGATGCCAGGCATGGCCTTCAGCAGGGTGTACAAAGGCAAATTGACACTCCGTTACCTGCATGGCTTCACCCAAATCCACCATCAGCCAAGGATGATCATCATTTGTTTCTGCCATCCAGCGTGTTCCATTAGACCGGTCGCCTGCATTTCCAGGGTGATATATATGTGTGCGTTCCACCTTGACAAGCGAAGTTTTATCAGCCAAAGGACAATTAGGCTGAGTTTCTATTTCAACCTTAGAAGTACGGGGAGAACGTACGCTGGATGCACTGAAAGAAGCTTTCAGCGCCTTATTTTCGCGCTGTTCCTGGCTGACAGCCAAGTAACCAACTCCCTTTTCATCAGGAACAAGTGTCTTTATAGTGCCATCCTCATTAAATTCCATCCGATTGGCATATACTTGGCGGGTAGTTCCTCCGTCACCGTACTCCAGATATACGAAAATATAATCGTCTGTTTCTTCATTATAAAATACATTCCCATGTCCCGGCCCCCAAACATTATCGGCAATGGATGAAAAAAGAAAAATATCATTGCCTTCGGGCTTTTCAAAGCCCGACAAAGGGGACTGCCGGCTCATCATGTAAGCATTTACATAATTCTGATTCCCTCTCAAAGTATAGATGTAATAATAAATACCTTTACGTTTAAACATAACCGGCCCTTCCGAATACCCTTGACGAGCCGTACTCATCACAACAGTATCACCGGTTAAATGCTGCCAATCGTCAGTCATACGGGCAGCCATCCGGCGGCGCCAGAATAAATAAGCAGTTCCATCATCATCCACAAAAGGTTCCCCATCTATATCCGGAGCAATACAAGATTGATCAAACCCATCCAAAGAATGAGAAGATATAGAATTACGTCCGGCAAAAAGGAAAGGACCTTCGGGACGGTCGGACTTCAGCACATAGGTACGTGCATTCTCATCCGGTTTTACAAAAGTGGTATAAAGATAATATTCACCATTCTTCTCCACTACTCTGCCGGGTGCCCAATAACGAAAATATCCCGTCTTTTTCTCTCCTTTGGCATTGACATATTCATGTCCTTTATGCCAATCGAATCCCACAATATGTGATCCGTCAAAACTCCAGTTTACAAAATCTTTAGATTTCCATACCACAGGAGTCCCTGCTTGTGACAATCCTTTATCAATATCAGTAGTACCATAAAGATAATAAGTATCACCAAATTTGGATAAAGAAGGATCAGCGATATTATCCGGAATAAGAGGATTGAAGTGATGGATACGAAGCAATTTATCAAGTACAGCCTTCTCTACGGTAAAAGCAGTTCCGTGACGGGTTCCTTTTGGAAAAGATACACGGTCGGACACATCTTCCCATGTCTTTCCATGATCACGACTGCAAACAGCTCCATATTGATGATTACGGTATTTATCAAAATAGACATAAAGAGCATCATCTACAAAAAGTGGCGCAGGTCCCTCACACCAATAATTTCCTGTAATGGAAGGAGAAACGGTAGTAGGAAATCCATCCTCTATCCGTGTTGTCCGTGTTATTCTCAAATTCTTCTCTGCCGGCAACGAGTTTTCATTCTTCACCACCATAATCAAGTCTTTCATCACCGGATCGCGTACAATAGCTGCATCAATCACACTGAAATCGGGATTAAAGAACAGTTTGGTTTCAGAAAATGTATTAAAATCCTTCGTCGTAACATAGTAAATACGATGGTTCAGCCCTTTCTCACTCTCAATGACCGGCACTTCCTTGTGACGTCCGGGAATGGTCGTTGCCCAAAAAATATAATAAGTTTGCGAAGGTTCATCATAAAACAATTCAGGTGCCCAGCAATTATGTGCAGCAGGCTCATGCATCATTACCGGAATAGAACGCTGCTCACTCCAATGGATTAAATCGGGAGAAGAGGCGTAACCTATAATCCGGTCTGTCCAACTGGAAGTCCACACCATGTGAAAGGTTCCGTCCGGCGCCTGACAAATACTAGGGTCACGCATCAGACGATCCTTCCCGACCGTAGGTATCAAGAAAGATTTTCCATGATTCAGAGGAGTCCATGTCAGCCCATCCAAACTATAAGCCAAATGAAGACCGTCCCGACTATCATTAATGAAATAAGAGAACAAATAAGCCGTATCACCGGCAAATAATCCGGCAACCGTTCCTAACAAGCAGAACAAACTGAATAATCGTTTTTTCATGTATACAATGATTTAATTGTGAGTATACAAAGATAAAAAGAGATTTGGACTTTTTTCTGCACATACAAGGCATATCCATGTAAAATCGTACAAATATATCGCACATTACCCCTATTTTATACGAATTTCCATCTATATGTACTTCTTTCTATTTACATGCAGATGAAAAGACCTTAATTTAGCAACATCAAATTCAAAGTAAAAAGATACTATGAAAAAAACGTTATTGACAATCTGCCTAGTATGGATGTGCTTCTCGTTAAGCGCACAAAAAATTATTGACTTATCCGGAAAATGGTCATTCAGTATAGACCGTCAGGATAATGGAGAAAAGGAAAAATGGTTCAGCCACACTTTGAATGACTTCATCAACCTGCCCGGTTCCATGCCCGAGAAACAGAAAGGTGATGAGGTTACCGCAAAGACCCAATGGACAGGCAGTCTCTATGACAGTTCCTACTATTATAATCCATACATGGAAAAATACCGTAAAGAAGGTAATATTAAATTTCCATTCTTTCTGACTCCCGACAAACATTATGTAGGAGCTGCTTGGTATCAGAAAGAGGTGAATATACCTGCCGACTGGAAAGGTGAACGTATTTTGTTGTTCCTGGAACGTCCCCATATAGAAACAACCGTATGGGTGAACGGACAAAAGACAGGAATGCAGAATAGTCTTTGTGTTCCCCATCAATATGATATAACCCATTATGTCCGTCCCGGAAAATGTACTATCACCATCCGGGTGGATAATCGTATCAAAGAAATCAATGTCGGACCGGATTCGCACAGCATAACCGACCAGACCCAAGGAAACTGGAACGGCATTGTAGGACGCATCTGTCTGCAAACGACTCCGAAAACATATTTCGATGATATTCAAATATATCCGGAACCGGAACAAAAACTGGCACGTGTCAAAGTCGTCATCAAAGGTACAGGCACTGCAAAAGTAAAATTATCAGCAGAGAGCTTCAATACGGATAAAAAGCATATAGTTCCCGCCATACAACAAGAAATCAAACTTAACAAAGGAGTGACGGAAACAGAAATGGTATTACCTATGGGGAATGATATGCTGCTATGGGATGAATTTCATCCGGCCCTGTACAAACTGAAAGCAGAAGTCACCAATGGGAAAAAAACTGAGATAAAAGAAATACAATTCGGTATGCGCCGATTTGAAATCAAAGGTAAATGGTTTTATGTAAACGGGCGCAAAACCCAGCTTCGCGGAACAGTTGAAAACTGTGACTTCCCGTTGACCGGTTACGCTCCGATGGATGTAGAAAGTTGGGAACGGGTATTCCGTATCTGTCGCAGTTATGGACTGAATCACATGCGTTTCCATTCATTCTGTCCTCCCGAAGCCGCTTTTATGGCTGCCGACCGGGTAGGATTCTATCTGCAACCCGAAGGTCCGAGCTGGCCCAATCATGGTCCCAAATTAGGTTTGGGACAACCTATTGACAAATATCTGATGGACGAAACCATCGCATTAACCAAAGAATATGGCAACTATGCCTCTTATTGCATGTTGGCATGCGGAAACGAACCTAGCGGACGCTGGGTAGAATGGGTGACCAAGTTCGTAGAATATTGGGAAAAGAAGGATCCCAGACATGTATATACCGGAGCATCGGTAGGCAACGGATGGCAATGGCAACCTCGCAACCAATATCATGTAAAGGCTGGGGCACGTGGCCTGACCTGGTCCAAGAAACAACCGTCCACTCAAGACGACTATCGTTTCCAAAATCATCTTGACACCGTGAGACAGCCCTACGTATCCCATGAAACAGGTCAATGGTGCGCTTTCCCCAATTTCAATGAAATACGTAAATATACAGGCGTCAATAAAGCCAAGAACTTCGAGATTTTCAAAGACATTCTGGCTGACAACCACATGAGCGACCAAGCCCATCTATTTATGATGGCCAGCGGAAAGTTGCAAGCCCTTTGTTACAAATATGAAATAGAAAAGACACTCCGCACGCCCGATTATGCCGGTTTCCAATTATTGGCACTGAACGATTATTCGGGTCAGGGAACTGCACTGGTAGGTGTTCTCGATGTTTTCTTTGAAGAAAAAGGATATATCAACTCCGCAGAATGGAGACGTTTCTGCTCACCTACAGTTCCACTGATGCGTACAGATAAATTTGTATATAATAACAAGGAGATTTTAAAGGCGGATATTGAAGTCGCTCATTTTGGTGCCGAGGCATTAAAACAAGCAGAAATTGTATATACGTTAAAAGACGAATATGGCAAAGTATATGCGCAAGGCACATTGGCAACACAAGACATTCCTATCGGAAATTTAAATCGCACGGGTAGCCTTGAGTTTCCGCTCACTGACATCCAAGAGGCTAAAAAGCTGAATCTGGAAATACGCATTACGGGAACAGAAGCTGTAAATGACTGGAATTTCTGGGTTTATCCCGCCCAAGTGACAATAGCCGAAGGAAAAGTATACACTACCGACACCTTGGATTCGAAAGCCCTGGAAATTCTTCAGCATGGTGGAAATGTGCTTATTACAGCTGCAAGCAAAGTGAGTTATGGTAAAGAAGTGGTCCAGCAATTCACTCCTGTATTCTGGAACACCTCCTGGTTCAAAATGCGTCCTCCTCATACCACAGGTATCTTAGTGAACCCCAAACACCCGTTATTCCGTCAGTTTCCGACAGAATATCACAGCAATTTGCAATGGTGGGAACTGCTGAATCGTACTCAAGTGATGCAATTCACCCACTTTCCACCCGCTTTCCAACCTACGGTTCAAAGTATCGACACTTGGTTTATAAGCCGCAAGATAGGTATGTTATTCGAAGCCAATGTATTAAATGGGAAAGTGCTCATGACAAGCATGGACATTACCTCCCAGCCAGAGAAACGCATTGTAGCCCGTCAGATGCATAAAGCCATTTTGGATTATATGAATTCGGACCAGTTCCGTCCGCAATTTACTGTAACGCCTCAACAAATCAGTGAGTTGTTCACAAAAACAGCCGGTGACATAAAATCTTATACCAATGACTCTCCGGATGAACTAAAACCGAAAATCAATTAATAACAATCTATATCAATCATGAAACAGATAGCCCTATTAGCTCTTGGACTTTTAGCGACATTAGGAGTCGAAGCACAAACTTACAAATTCGATTTTACCACAGGTAAAAAGACGAAAGACGGTTATACCAAAATAACTCCCGCCGACAGATACTCGGAGGAAAAGGGATACGGATATGACAGACAGCCCTCTCCGGAAGGTAAAAGTACCTGTCTCTTATACACATCTCCGAGCCCACGAGACCGAGGCTGATCTCG
>ENA-OZXG01000219-OZXG01000219.1-human-gut-metagenome-genome-assembly--contig:-NODE-219-length-17119-cov-7.872597_pt1 | contig 17119 bp, 9 predicted proteins | sample MGYA00243545_ERZ654103 | MGnify/ENA primary metagenome ERZ654103 (study PRJEB26926, sample SAMN06164927) | human gut metagenome | biome: ENVO:00009003; feature: ENVO:2100002; material: ENVO:00002003...
TACGAGATCAGCCTCGGTCTCGTGGGCTCGGAGATGTGTATAAGAGACAGGAAGAATAGACTTCTCATCACGCATGATTACCTCGCAGATACGTCTGACTGACATAGCGATACCATAATATGTCGCATGCTTTCGGTTGATTATCTCGTAAGCACTGTTTTTTACGTTTGCAGCGATTTCCTCTGTATTCTCTTTGTGCTTGTAGTGACCTCTCATCTCGCACATCTTGTGAAGCTCCACTCCGGAAACATTGGCTGATGACCATGCAACCACCTCACTGTCTCCATGCTCACCTACTATAAATGCATGTACGCTTCGGCTGTCCACCTCAAGGTGCTCTCCAAGCACGTACTTAAGTCTTGCACTGTCAAGCACGGTACCTGAACCGATGACATGCTCCTCAGGAAGTCCTGAAAGCTTCTGTGCCACCTGTGTTAAAATATCTACAGGATTTGCAACGATAAGTAAGATTCCACCGAAATTTCTCTTTGCAATCTCCGGAATGATGCTCTTGAAGATTGCAACATTTTTATTTACCAGATCAAGTCTTGTCTCGCCCGGCTTTTGGCCTGCACCTGCAGAAACAACAATGATAGCAGCATCTGCCACATCATCATAACCGCCTGCATATATCTTCATAGGTCTGGCAAAAGGAATACCGTGGCTTATATCCATCGCCTCTCCCTCAGCCTTATCCTTATCAGCGTCAATGAGAACTATCTCAGAAAAAAGACCGCTCTGCATAAGTGCAAAAACTGATGCCGAACCAACGAATCCACATCCGATCATGACAGCCTTTCTTGGGTTTGTCTTAACAACTGCGCTAGTTTTATTGCTCATGTACGTTCCTCTCTTTCTTAAACTATAATTCAAATAGTTGCTTTTTATTATAACTATTCATCCCAAACACAAATTCTCAATATCTGCTTTGTTATCAGTAGTTCTGAATAATTATCTTTTATTTATATTATACCCGCATTGTACATATAATCCGTTGTAAAAACAACAAATTACTTGATAAAATACAATCAATAGCCCATTGTTCCCATTTTTATACAATTTTAATGCAGATTTTTACATAAAAAGTGCAGTAATAAAAAGCAAACCGGACCAATACAGCTGAATGAATTGTCATTTAGCATATTGATCCGGTTATATTAAAATGCTGTATCCGCTTATTTTGTGCTTGAATTTCTGTACTCAAGCGGTGTCATTCCATACAGCTTCTTGAACTGTCTGTTAAAATGCTCCACGTTCTGATATCCTGCCTCGATTGCGATATTCTCAACAGTTGTGATGCTGTTTCTCAGCAGTGTACGTGCCTTCTTCATCTTGGCATTGGTGACCAGCTCTCCGAAAGTCTTGCCTGACTTCTCCTTTATGTACTTGGAGATATACGGCTCTGTCAGGTTGAACTGTGCAGCCATGTCTGCAAGCGATACCGTCTTGTAGTTGGCCTGGATGAAGTTGAGCATGGCAATATAGCGCTCATCCTTCACGTGACTGTCAGCCTTGGTGGCAAGATAATGGTTTACCGCAACAACAAGCGCTCCGATTGATGCCTTGATGATATCCTCATCCACACCTGTGCCCCAGAACATACTGCCGTCAACTGTGATACCCACATATGCCATAGCCTTTGATGAAGATCCGTGTGAAAGCGCATGCTCCTCGTATACAGTGAGCTCAAAGCTGATGTCAAAATATTGCTTAATTATATTGCTGACTGCATCGAGACGGCCGTTTCCATTGGCATCTACCTTTCTGGTGCTGTCATTGTGTAAAATAACCGCCTCTGCGAAAATGCCGTTTACCTGCTTAAAGTGGCACTCCGGTATAGTGAAATATGGATGAAAATCCACATAATTGTCTGTAAAGATACTGTGTACCCACTCAGGTGAAAGCTCCTTGTGCTCCTCGTCCGATACCTGCTTGACCATGTATCCGACCTGCTCTCTCATCTGCTGTGGCACATTGATACCGAAGCTCTGCTTAAGGATATATGCCACTCCGCCCTTTCCTGACTGGCTGTTGATACGGATAACATCAGCCTCGTATGTCCTGCCGACATCCTTTGGATCTATAGGCAGATATGGAACCGTCCACTTATCAAGCTTCTTTTCCTCTCTCCATGCCATGCCCTTTGAGATTGCATCCTGATGTGAGCCTGAAAAAGCAGAAAAAACAAGGTCTCCCGCATATGGCTGTCTCTCGCCTACCTTCATTCTGGTAAATGTCTCATACTTCTCCCTGATCTCAGGCAGATTTGAAAAATCAAGCTGTGGATCCACTCCGTGTGAGTAAAGATTCATGGCAAGTGTCACGATATCTACATTTCCTGTTCTCTCACCGTTTCCAAACAGCGTACCCTCTATCTCCTCAGCTCCTGCAAGCACACCAAGCTCTGATGTGGCAACACCGCAGCCTCTGTCATTATGAGGATGTAAGCAAAGCACTACTCCGTCTCTGTACTTGAGGTGCTTGTTGATATACTCTATCTGTGTGGCAAAAACATGTGGCATAGCATTCTCTACTGTTGTAGGGATATTGATGATGGCCTTATTATCAGCCTTTGGCTGCCATACATCAAGCACTGCGTTGCACACATCAACCGCATAATCCACCTCAGTGCCCGAAAAGCTCTCCGGTGAATACTGGAAACGGAAATTACCGTCAGTCTCTGCCGCAAGGTCTCTCAGTAAAACAGCTCCGTCAACTGCAAGCTGCTTTATCTCTTCCTTTGACTTCTTAAACACCTGCTCACGCTGTGCAACAGATGTGGAATTGTACAGATGTACAACTGCTCTCGGTGCTCCCTCAAGTGCCTTGAAGGTCTTCTTGATGATATGCTCTCTGGCCTGTGTCAGCACATGTATAGTAACATCATCAGGAATCATATCCCTCTCAATAAGAGCTCTCGTGAAATTGAACTCTGTCTCAGAGGCTGCCGGGAAACCTACCTCGATTTCCTTAAAGCCTATATCTACAAGCATCTTAAAGAAGTCAAGCTTCTCCTCAAGACTCATCGGCTCGATTAGAGCCTGGTTGCCATCACGTAAATCAACCGAACACCACAGTGGTGCTTTATCTATATAATCCTTCTTAACCCAGTCATAAGTGCATTCAGGAGGCAGAAAATAACTGCGCTCGTATTTTTCATATCCTTTCATCTTAAAACCTCTTTTCGTTTGAACTGATATAATTGTAACACATAAGCGCAGTTATTGGAATGATTATATTTAATCACTTTGGTTGATGTAATTTAATTTTTTATAAAAATATAATCAACTTTATTGATTTTGATTATTCTAATCAGATATTTAGGCTAAAATATCCGGCTAATCCTCTCTCTTATTACCCCAGAAAAACAATGCAACTGTTCCCGGACCGGTGTGGCTTCCTATTGTCGTACCGATATCATTTATCTCTACTTTGCCCTTCATCTTAGGGAAGGCAGCCTCTATCAGATCAGCTACGGCTTTAGCATCCTCATAGCATGCAGAATTTGATATATAGACCTTATCCGAATAATCGGCACCATCCTTGCAGAGTGCCTGCATCTTCACAAGCATCTCCTTTATTGCCTTCTTTTTGGTGCGGATTTTCTCACGCACAATAAGCTTTCCCTCATTGCTCACATTCATGAAAGGACAGATATTAAGCACATTTCCCACGAATCCCGCGGTCTTTGAGATACGCCCGCCCCTGATAAAAAATGTAAGGTCTGATGAGAAGAACCAGTGATTCACCTCAAGTCTGTGCTCCATGGTCCAATCAGCCAGTGTATCAATATCCATGCCGCTATCCCTAAGGTCAGCGAGCTTATCCATCAAAAGACCAAAGCCTGACGATGCTGCCAGCGAATCAATCACATATATCTTTCTGTCAGGGTATTCCTCCTCGAGAGCCTCCTTTGCAAGCCTTGCCGAGTTGACTGTACCTGATATACCGGAGCTTAGTGCGCAGTGAAGCACATCATATCCCTCATCCAGGAACTGCCTGAAGTACTCCATGTACTCCTCCTGATTGATCTGCGAGGTCTTTGTCATGGCACCGGCTTCCATTGCCTTGTAGAAATCCGGCAGTGGCATGGACTGTCCCAGATCATCCATATACTCTTTGCCGTCGAGCTCATAGTGAAAGCACGCGTACTTAATATTCCTATCAAGCATATGCTCTTTGGTAAGATCTGCTGTTGAACAGCAGCTAATCACATAATTTGACATATTATTTTCCTTTACCTTTTGACCTTTTATCATTATATGTAGTCAGATACATATGGTATCTCATGATATAAAATATCGTCAAGCTTTGCAACAGCATCATATGTAGTCTGTATTTTGCCCATCTGCAAAAGCTTCTCAGCACTCTTGTAGCCTAAAAGCAGCGTGGTAAACGTGCCAATAGACATGCTTAGGTGATACTGTGGATTTTTGTCGGTGATAGCACAGTGCCCTTTCTCAAAATCAATGACAAATGTGCCATTGTTCCACGGAAGAAGTTCATCTGCTATCTCAAAGCTAAAGCAGCCGCCCGGGCCATCCGGATCACAGTTATACCGTGATATAAACTGCGCCACGTCGATGATTCTGCCCATGGCGTATGGTCTTATTGTCTCCTTTATATCACTGTCATCGAGCTCAAAAGCGATGGGCTCGCTGTAATAGTTGTTGCCTCTGACCTCATCAATCATGGAATCGTGCGCATGAATGTACTCCCACAGACCAAGCTGCGCCTCACGGTTTAAGTAGATGAGCTCCTTGATGTGCATGACATCGGAGCTGATAAGATACACCATATAGCCACACGGTTCATCATCCTCGTTGTAGTAGATGGCGACCATCGTATCATCCTCATCCCAGCGGAAGTACTCCTCCCAAGCCAGATTGTTTCTGTACAGACAGCCGTGCGTCTTTGCAGCAAAGTGAGTATGAAGCTTCTTAAACTGCTCGTCATCCCACTGCACACGGCGCACATAGCCCGGCTCCTTAAGCTTTGTGGGAATCTGTCTGTCCTTTATCACATATGTCATCTTGTTTGAGATAATCTCCCAGCCAAGTCCTCTGTAAAGAGGTATGGAGTATGGGTACAAAAGAGCAAACGACTTGTTGCTGTCGCGCATTCTCGTCAGACTCTTTCTCATGAGCTTTTTCATGAGACCATGACCGGTGTACTCAGGATACGTGCAAACACTTGTGACAAAGCCCACCTCGTAGCGCTCGCCGTATATATTCATATCGAGCGGATATACAGCAAACTGAGCCACAAGCTCTTCTCTTTTGTCTATGATATTGAAGCAGCCGAGCACATCAGCTCTCTCAAGCACCGGAAACTTCGACTGCTTGATTTCATCATCCTTCCAACCGGTCTCGGCAAGATCTGCCTCTGTTACCTGAAAAGCATAACGAAGCAGTGCATTGTACTCCTCCGCATCATCCTTTGTCAGTACTCTTATCTTAAATTCATCTGATTTAAAAGAATGCATAGTGTCCTTTCTCGCCTGTCTTTACTGTATACATCAGATCGTCCGCCTTTTTAATGAGCTCGGTAATCTGACTCTCACTGGTAACATTTCTCTCATATGAAATGCCGATGGAGCAGGTGATATTCTTCTCCTCATTAAACTCAACGTCATGGTTGAGATATTTCTTTATCTGGCTGCTGAAGCCATCCGCCTCTGCAATCCTCGCATAGATATCCTTTGCAATATTCTCAAGCTCGTATCTGGCGCATGACTCAATGACTATGATGAACTCATCACCGCCATATCTGCTCACAAAGCCTCTGTCCTTAGCAACTTCCTTGAACACAAAGGCCATCTCCTTAAGTATCAAATCTCCCACATCATGACCATACGTATCATTATAATGCTTGAAGTTGTCCAGGTCAATAAACATAAGCCCCACATCCATGCCACCGGATGTCACACTTATGCGCTTTTCAAGCTTTTCAATCTCCTGATACATACCTGCTCTGTTGTATATGCCTGTCAGCATGTCTGTGACCGCAGCCTGCTGCAGCTTCTTGTTCATCTCATTTGCCTTCTCATTGGCCTCAATACGGGCAATGGAATACTCAAGCTCTCTGAACAACAGCTTAAAAATGCTCAGATCATCCTCATTAAGCATGTATCTCTCGATTGAGCCATGCCAATTGTCCTTCATGCGCACATATGCTATTAGCACACTTGAAAGCGCATCATTTTTGATAAAAGGCACTGCGACAAATGAACATACATCGTCCACACCAAAGTATGAGATGATATTTTCATGCTCGTAAAAGCCCTCTCCAATCTTTGATGTGGCAAAGCCCTCCGGATAGTCTATCATGATATCACATATGCCCTTTATAACCTCATCTGTCATATCACAGCCTGTATCATTATAAAGCACTTTTGGCGCCTTCGCGTGCAGATCTATAATCAGCGCACAGTCAAGACTGAAATGATTGACGAAATTGCTCATGGCATTTTCAATCATAGTCTCCTTCTTCTGGTCATTGACATCGATAATGGTCTGCCATATGGAAATAAACTCCATCTGACGCTTTGAGCCCTGATAATCCTTTTCGAGCCCATGCTGCTTTACAAGCATATTAATCTGCTGCTCATTAATATGGCCATCACTCAGTGACTCCAGGTTGATATTTTTTAACATGTCAAGCGGAGCTGCCTCTGCTATTTCATGCATCCTTTTATTGTGAGCATCTAAGAGTATTCTCTCATGCTCTATAAGCTCATTTCTGCCGAGCTGTTCAAACAGCTTCATCCTGCTTTGCCTGTATATCGAATATGCAAAAAATTCGTTTCCCTCCGCATTAACGAGATATCTATCCGCATCCTCAAAACGTAAAAAGGCTTTCTCCTTTTCACCATCGTGCCACAAGAGCATGGCTGATGCAAAGGAGTAAAGGAACATCTCATCATCGCATCTGGAATAGTCATGGACTGCCTCAGTTCTTGTAGTGTCAATTACTCTGTAGATGACGTAATTAAGAAACTGCTTGCAGCTGAGCAGATAGCGCTCACAGCTGAATCTGTCACCGGAAAATATAGATGCAAGCGCAAGAAGCGCATATACCTTACTCGTGTTGCACACTCTTAAGCTGTTTAAATGAAGCTTTATAATAGTCTTCATGACAAGAAGAAGTGCATGAACAGCCTCCTTATACTTGCCCTGCATGATATAGTTAAGAGACTTATTATAATACACCTCAGCTATATCCTCCGGCATCTTCAGGTAATAAAACATATTGATTGCCGCGTTGTAATAATCATCTACAAGCTCATTCTTACCCATGGCACTTAAATTGTAGCCTATGGACGAAAGCTCTCTCGCAACATATATATTGCCGTGCCCCTTCATGAACTCGTATGTACGGATAACATATAAAAAGGCAATCTCATTGAGACCGGTTGTGCTGGCAAGCATGATAATCTTCTGATATGCATCATACACAAGCTGCTCATTTCCTATCTCCTTTGCAAGCTCAAGCCCCTTCGTAAAATGCTTTAGCAAGGATTCATCATAAAAGGACTGCTTCACCACATCCCGGCTATTGTCGTATGCGTAAATATATATATGTGCCAGATAATTCCTGTAGCCGTGCTTTATGAGCTTTTCTATAATTTCATCACTGACAGGTATATCCTGTACACAGAAGAATATATTGTACCAGCCTGACATCTTTATCATGACTGACAAAAGCTCTGCCTTAAATATCAGTATGTCATCCTCTGCCAAAACTGCATAGTCATAGGCACTCTTTGCACTGTTTCCAGCCTTCTCAAGCTTGCCCTGATACATATAGCAGGTGCCCTTCATGAAATAATACAGTGAAAGATAATGCTCACTGTCATTTTCCGGTATCAGCGCCTTGAATTCATTCGTGAGCTCAATCGCTTTGGACATCTCTCCAAGTAAAACAGACGTCCTTGCATAGACCATATAAAAGCGGCGCAGGCTTTTCTCATCAATCCATGCATCTTCAAACTTAAGCTTATGCTCTATGATGCGGCAGCCTCTTTTTGCCTGCTCAAAATCCAGAAACTCCATGATATTTGATGCTTCCTGGATGCTCTGCTCAAAGTTCATAGTGATATACATCTCATCATCATTCGTGGTTTTTACGGTATTTTTAAGCTGTCCGGCACTGCCTATATAGTATACGGCGCTCCTGTCCTCAAGCGACTCAACTATACTATCCCACACCTCAACAGTGCTGTCTGCACCCTTGACCAGGGCATTGACACCTAACACGATACCGATATTGGCGCATGGATTGTCAATCAGATACTTGATGGTCTCAATTGAGCTCTTAGACGCCATCTGGAATCTGTTTATCACAATCATCAAAGGCTTTACTTCCGAAAGACTTTTAAGCATATCAGCTATGGCCATCGTCATGCGTCTCTGCTCATATGCTACCTCATTTAACAGCACCATCTCCTCTCTGAAACACTCACCGGTCTCATAATAGCTGTTTAACACCTGTCTGTGCAGATAGTACACACCGCACTCCTTCTGGAAATCATCAAAGCTTCCACCTATAAATCGCCTGTGCATATTGCATATGATGTCCAAAAATGGCTCATAAGCTCCGATCAGCGTATTGTAAGAGAACTCACTGTATGCAAAAAAGACGTTATCCTCATTGCTTTGATAACGTCTTATAACCTCAAGATTTTCAATCGAAAAATCATTGCTATAATTCGCCATTACGATATTTCGAGTCTCTTTTCCTATGCGATTGTAAATCTGCTCGATTACCCCGCTATAATACTTCTCTATCATCTAATTACCCCATCATGTTCCAAAGCCGACACAGTGTATATCAATCCTCCTGTAATCAGGCTTTTCCGAAATAATCCTAAAACCATAGTAGACCAAAACTCCTAAAAAGTCAATCTTTTGACTCAATAATGATAAATTTTCCTCTATGGATATCAATCAGTGCATGATCATCGACTATTTCATTGGATATGCCAAGCGATGTAAACCTGTCAAAGGAATAATCAGTAACAGGATACTTAAAGCCCTTAAGGCTTACCTCATTGTCGTCTGTCAGTGCTATAAGAGATACAAACCTGCCATACTGTGCTGATTTTTCAATGGTTACCGGCTTATCTGCCATCCTTATGCGGTTGTTTGTATCGATAATGCTGATATCAGTTCCACTTTCCAGGCCTATTCCCAAAAGTGAAATATTTCCAAGCACATGGTCTATTCTGCTGCCTGTTGCTCCAAGCAGCACTATGCTTCGTGCTCCCTCGCTTATTGCCAGTCTTATGGCATACTCTGTATCGGTATCATCCTTTATCGGATTGAGCCTGCGTATCTCAGTCTGTCCCTTTCTCTCAAAATACTCCAATGCATTTGTCGTAGTCGAATCGAAATCACCTACAATTATATCAGGTGTGACACCGTTTTCGTACAGAAAATCCATTCCGCTGTCAGCCGCAATGATAGCATCTATTCCGTCAGTCTTTATCTCGTTTAAGCCAAATTCCTTATCTATTTTTCCACCACATACAATCAAATACCGCATTTTATCCACCCTCTCCTTAATAACATATCCACATTTGCTTAAGCCCCGGAAGCATTTCCGTTTTAACCTGCATCTGTTACATCATGATATTCAGAAAACCCTTTACATTTTCTTCTATATCTCCGCTAAACACCGCACTTCCCGCAACAATGATATTGGCTCCTGCCGCAAGCAGTGTCTCAACATTCTCCAGATTGACACCACCGTCCACCTCTATATCAGCCTTGTTTGCGGTTTTCTCAAGAAGCGCCTTTAGGTCGCGCACCTTGTCTACAGTGTACGGAATAAGCTTTTGTCCTCCAAAGCCCGGATTTACCGTCATGATAAGCACCATATCCACCTTAGGGAGCACATACTCTATAGCAGAAAGCGGAGTAGCCGGATTTAATGCTACACCTGCCAGTATGCCCTTTTCCTTTATTGCCTCGATTGTTCTGTCAAGATGCTTGCATGCCTCCGCATGGACTGTGATGATGTCAGCGCCTGCCGCCGCAAAATCATCTATGTATCTGACCGGCTCATCTATCATCAGATGCACATCAAACATGCGCTCTGTGCACTTTCTGATTGTCTTTATGACCGGCAGTCCTATTGATATGCTTGGAACGAAGCTGCCGTCCATAACATCTATATGTACATATTGTGCTCCGGCCTCATCAAGCTGCTTAAGCTGCTCTCCGAGTATTGAATAATCCGCTGATAAAATTGATGGTGATAAACAGTTCATGTTTTCCTCCGTTTGATTATGCTTTAAATTAATACTTTTGTCTGTTTTTCAGCTCCTCATACAGAAGCTTATAGTTATCATACCGCACCTGCGATATTTTCCCTTCTGAAAGAGCCTCCTTGACACCGCAGTCCGGCTCATTTATATGACTGCAGCCCTGAAACCTGCAATACGGCTCATATTCTACAAACTCCGGATAACAGGTCCACAGATCCTCCTTTTCAAAGCCCGGCACATCCATCGAGCTAAAGCCCGGTGTATCCATGATATACGTGCCATCCTTTATCGGAATAATCTCAGAATGTCTGGTCGTGTGCTTTCCGCGCTCTATTTTCTCACTTATGTGCCCTGTCTCCATCTGCACATCATCCTGCAGACAGTTGATGATAGATGACTTGCCAACACCTGAGGGGCCTGCAACCGTGGTTGTCCTTCCCTCTAAAACGTGCTTTATCTCATCTATACCCTCGCCGGTTTTCGTGCTGGTAAACATCACTCTGTAGCCTGCCGGCTCGTATATGCTTTTAAGCTCCTGCTGCTTTTGGGGCGTGATTAGATCCTTTTTGTTGAAGCATATGGTGACCGGCACATGCTGGTACTCCATCATACACAAAAACCTATCAAGCAGGTTGAAATTGGGATCCGGCTTTGCGGATGCAAAAATAACCAGGGCCATGTCTATATTGGACACAGCCGGCCTGATAAGTTCGTTTTTCCGTGGCAGTATACGCTCGACATTGCCTATGTGCTTTTCCTCGTCGAGGACTGCTATATCGACTGTATCGCCTACCAGTGGCTTTATCTTTTGTTTTCTGAAGGTGCCTTTTGCTTTGCACTCGTAGAGAGTGCCGCCTGTGGCAGTTTCTTTTGCTTCTTTGGTTTCTTCTACGTAGACGTAGTAGAAGCCGGCAATTCCTTTAATAATTTTTCCTGTCATGGTTTTCCTTGTGTGCTTTTGTATTTGCAGGAGTCACGCTTTCGGCGGGGTGCATGCCGCGCTTTGAGGTTATGTGGGTGGCGGGGCAGGCATATATTCCTCTAAAAAAATATGAAGCCAGCCCCGGGCTCTCCTACGGACAGGCTATGGCTTGCTCTGCCCTGTTCTTTCCTCGGTAGGTTTATGGCACCCCGGGGCAATTCATATTTTTTCCTCGGAACACATGCCTGCCCCGCTTCCTTAGTTTCTCTCCGCGAGTTCAGGTTTTCGTCCGCGGGTTGATGCGGTAGTGGGGTGCGGATAGCACCCACTTTGTGGGTGCTATCCGGTGGTTGCTATAGAGTGTGTATACAAATACTATTGCTATGTGGAAAACTTGACGTAGCTACGCTACTGCTCGTTTTCCTTGTACCCCACGCAATGGCAATATCTACCTCTTTTTAGCTATTCCGGTTTATAATAATTATTTAGCGTCTCTTATGCTTATGGCACGCTATACGTTACTGGATCAAGTGTGACAGTTGCAGGATTTCCTGCTTCATCTGTTTCCCCTGTCTGAACTGTCCAAGTAACCACAATACTTCCTGTAGCTTCTTTCATTGTTCCGGAAACTGTAAATGATGACGTATTTTCATATGAACCCTTATCGTATACAGTTCCACTTTTACCTACAAGCTTATACTCTGCTTTTACTACAGTTCCCTCTCCACTATAACTAATTCCTTTACTTACGTTAGTCGATATCTCCTGCTTACCCTTACTGAGTGTAAGTGTGATTGTGGTGCCCGCGGCTACGGTTTCACCGGATTTGGTCTGGCTGATTACGTTGCCGGCGGGTACTGTGTCGCTGTACTGGGAGTCAGCATAGGTATACTTGAGCCCTGCTCCTGCGAGGGCGCTTTCTGCATGTGACTGTGAGGCACCTACTACGTTTGGCACGATGATTGGCTTCTGGCCCGGTGAGAGGGTGACTGTTACTGTGCTGCCCTTTGCGGCCTGTTTCTTTGCTGATGGTGACTGTGCTGTTACTACATCTGCTGCTACACTGTCATTGTAATCTCCATACTCGAAGGTGACACTAAAGCCTGCTGATTCGAGTGTACTCTTTGCTGAGCTCTTGGTCTTTCCGATTACACTTGGTATCTTGACCATCTCTGATGTACTATCACCTTTTCCTGCGATAACTACATTAATCTGTGAACCACGCTTTACTGTATCTCCGCCCTTGACATCCTGCTCAAGGATTGTGCCGTCCTTTTCATCTGACTGCTTTGTCTCAAATGCAAATACTGTGAGGTCAAGCTTTAAGCGGTCTACTGCCTTCTGAGCATCCTCCACTGACATGCCTCTGATGTCAATCATCTGGCCCTCTGTCTCAGTCTGTGTCTCTGACTCTGATTCAGACTCGGTCTGTGTCTGTGACTCTGTCTGCTGTGACTCTGAGTTCTTTTTGCCGCCAAACTTAAACACTCCTGCCACTGAAAGTGCAAGATATATGATAACTATTACAATAATTACGGCTGTTACTATACCCATGATTGTGATTGCTTTATCCATCTTTGGATTTAAAAGCTTGCCGTCATCATCATCGTCATCGTCTTCGTCGTCATCATCGTCGTCTAAGAGTGACTCATCATATTCATCATCATCGTCTTCATCGTCAGCATACTCATCATCATTATCTGCATCGGTATCATCATCGTTTAAGTCCTCTGCGACACCTCTGCCCTCTTTTATCTTGTCAAGCTCCTCCGGGCTTATAACCTTGGTCTTGCCACCGTCAATGAGTGGTGCTATTGTGACGAAATCCTCATCAGGATGCGCAAGAGATCGCCTTATGTCTGTGAGAAGCTCCTCAATAGTCTGGTATCTGCGGTCCGGTGTCTTTTGTGTACACTTTAAGATGATTTTCTCAAAGCTGATTGGCAGATCCGGTGCGTAGATGCTTGGCCTTGCAATCTCCTCCTGTAGGTGCTGCAGTGCAACTGCCACTGTGGTATCACCGTCAAACGGCACACGGCCTGTAACCATCTCAAACATTACGATTCCCAGTGAGTAAATATCACTTCTGCCATCGACGAAGCCGTTTCTTGCCTGCTCCGGAGATGCATAGTGTACTGAGCCCATCACATCTGAGCTTATTGTATTTGAAGATGTAGCCTTTGCAATTCCAAAGTCTGTCACCTTTACCTTGCCATCTGTAGAAATAATGATATTCTGCGGCTTGATATCACGGTGAATGATATTTTTATTGTGAGCGGCCTCTATGCCCCTTGCCACCTGGATTGCAATACTTGCAGACTCCTTGAATGACAGCTGGCCCTTTTTCTCGATATAAGTCTTAAGTGTGATACCCTCGACATACTCCATGACAATGTAGTACAGACCATTCTCGCTGCCTACATCATAGATATTTACGATATTTGGATGCTCAAGTCCTGCTGCTGACTGTGCCTCAGCACGGAACTTGGTCACAAATGAACTATCCTCCGAAAACTCCTGCTTTAAAACCTTTATAGCTACAAAACGGCTCAGTATATGGTCTTTTGCCTTGTATACATCAGACATGCCGCCTGCGCCAACCTTGCTTAGGATCTCATATCGATCCGATAAAAAACTTCCTATCTCTAACATCTGTTATTACCTCGTCTTAAAATGGTTTAATAATCATTACAGTGATATTATCGCGGCCACCGTTTGCATTGGCCATGGCGACAAGCTGTGACGCTGCTGTCTCGATATTATCATTTTGCCTAATAGTATCGCATATTTCTTTATCTCTCACCATATTGGTAAGTCCGTCTGTACACAGAAGAATCCTGTCGTCCTCACATAGCTCGACCTCAAAAAAATCTGCCTCCACATGATCTGCTGCCCCGACAGCTCTCGTGATGATATTCTTGTCCGGATGAACTCTCGCCTCGTCGGCATTTATCTCACCCATCCTGACCATCTCATCAACCAGTGAATGATCCCTGGTAATTTGTCTGATCTGCTCTGTGCCACCTACAATATAAAGCCTGCTGTCACCTATATTGGCCACAAAAAGCTTGTTTCCTATAATAGTTCCTACGACTAAGGTGGTACCCATTCCACGCTTAGCTTCATCCTCACGAGACTCAGCCACCAAAAGCTCATTTGCCTTGTTGATAGCCTCTTTGATGATGGATACCGGTTCATCCCCGGCATTTCTCGATACCGATGCAACCACACGCTCTATAGTGTATCTGGAAGCATAGTCACCGGCTTTGTGTCCTCCCATTCCATCTGCTACGATGAAAAGATTCGGAAGATTTCCTACTGCAGTGTCAGACGAGAAATAAAAATCCTGATTCATCTCACGAATAGCACCTGCATCCGTAATGGAAAACGTCTTCATCTAGTTTATTCCTCTCTCTTTATCTATATGCTTCTTGCGAAGCTGTCCACAGGCACCGTCTATATCTCTGCCCATTTCCCTTCTAATAGTAACATTAATTCCGTTTTTTTCAAGCCTATTTTTAAAAGCCTCTATAACACCCTTATTGGACTGCACGTAATCGCGCTCCTTTATCGGGTTTACCGGAATCAGATTTATATGGCAGTTCATGCCATGTACGAGTGCCGAAAGCTCTGCTGCATCCTCGGCTGTATCGTTCACTCCGCCTACCAGGCTATACTCAAAGGTGACTCTGCGGCCGGTCTGTGCAAAATAATATTTGCATGCATCAACCACATCATGTATATCATAGCTGTTTGCAACCGGCATGAGAGCTTTTCTCTTTTCCTGGTTGGAGGCATGCAGTGAAAGCGCCAGCGTGATAGCAAGCTTTTCATCTGCAAGCTGTCTCATGCGCGGTACGAGACCACATGTGGAAACTGTCAGATTGCGCTGGCTGATATTGATTCCGTTTTCATCAGTGAGAAGCTCTATAAAGCGCAGCAGATTGTCGTAATTGTCAAGCGGCTCACCTGTGCCCATGACAACTACATTTGAGATGCGCTCTCCTATGTCCTTGCCTATCTGATAAATCTGGTCAATCATCTCAGACGGCCTAAGCCCCCTGACGAGACCGTCAAGAGTGGATGCACAGAATCTGCACCCCATCCTGCAGCCAACCTGCGAAGATATGCATACAGAGTTTCCATGCTTGTACTTCATAAGCACACTCTCTATGACATTGCCATCGTCGAGTGCAAAGAGATATTTTCTCGTGCCATCGAGCTTTGACACCTGCACCTCCTCTTTTTTTAGCGAGATGAGTATTGCATTGTCCTTTAATACCTGTATGAACTTTTTTGAAATATTGGTCATCTCATCAAAGCTGTCCACATGCTTCACATGAATCCACTCATATATCTGCTTCGCACGGAATTTCTTTTCTCCGAGCGATATGATAAACTCTGTGAGCTCGTCCATATTCATTGATTTGATGTCAGTTAGTTGTTCTTTTATCTGTTCCATATTATTTTTATTAAATCTGCATTTAACTATTGTTTTTAAACCAATTTATATTTATTAATTCATGATTTATTTTAATATCATAATTTACTTTTTATGAATCTTGCAATAAAGAATCCGTCACTTCCATGCTCACCGGGCAGTATCTGTTTCATTCCGGTGCCCTCAGCAAAGCTCTTATCCAGCTCAAACTCCGGATGCTTTTCAATAAACCACCTCACATTGTCCTCATTCTCAGCCTCATCTATCGTACATGTACTGTACACGAGCACTCCGTTTGGCTTCACGTATGTATGCACGGTATCAAGTATCTGTCTTTGAAGAACGACAAGCTCATCTACAGACTCAGGTGTCATCTTGTAGCGGATGTCCTTCTTTCTGCCGAGCACTCCAAGCCCTGAGCACGGCAGATCACAGATCAGTATATCTGCCTTTCCCGCCGAATCAGCATCAAATACTGTGGCATCCCACACCTCTGCCGACATATTGTTAAGACCATGCCTGTCTATATTTTCCTCAATCATATCGACCTTGTTATCGGTCAGGTCACGCGCGAACACATGGCCGCTTCCCTGCAAAAGCTCAGCTATATGGGTGCTCTTGCCGCCCGGTGCTGCGCATACATCTATCACATAGTCGCCCTTCTTTGGAGCAGCCGTCTGTGCGACAAGCATTGAGCTTATATCCTGCACATAGAAAAGTCCGTCTCTGAAGCTCTGCAAGCCATTCAAATAATCAAATCCAGATATAACAAATGCATAATTAAGTTCATCAACCGCTGTGACCGTCACACCCTCTGCCTCAAGCGTCGCGCGAAGCTCATCCGGAGTACACCTGGTCAGGTTTGTCCTGATGCTAATTGTGCTCTTATTGTGAAAGGCCTTGAAAATCTCCTCTGCCTTCTTCTCTCCGTATGCCGCAACAAATCTGTCCACTATCCACTGTGGCATAGAGTATCGGATGCTTAAGGTATCAAACTGTACTGAATCTATATTTCTTGCAATATTTCTGAGTACACCGTTTACAAAGCCCGAAAGCTGTGCAAACTTATGCCTCTTTGCAAGCTTCACCGCCTCATTGCATACGGCCGAATCCGGCACCGCGTCCATGTACTTTATCTGGTAGACGCTCATGCGAAGAAGGTTTCTGATGAAGGGCTTCATCTTCCTTACCTTTGTCTTTGAAAAAGAGTCTATGATGTAGTCAAGCTGCAGCATATACTCGATAGTGCCGTCAACAAGCCTCGTCATAAAGGCTCTGTCCTGCTTTGACAGATACTGATACTTGTCAAGCACACTACGAAGCACGATATGTGAAAATGCTCCACGCTCATTAATCTCAATAAGCATCTCAAGGGCAAGCTCACGCGTATCTACAGAGTGCTCATTATGCGCTGTCACGTTTGATTTTGCCGGTCTGCCCGGTATATTATTTTTGTTTATTTGGCTATTTTTATTATTATGATTAT
>ENA-OZXG01000275-OZXG01000275.1-human-gut-metagenome-genome-assembly--contig:-NODE-275-length-14382-cov-8.324283_pt1 | contig 14382 bp, 7 predicted proteins | sample MGYA00243545_ERZ654103 | MGnify/ENA primary metagenome ERZ654103 (study PRJEB26926, sample SAMN06164927) | human gut metagenome | biome: ENVO:00009003; feature: ENVO:2100002; material: ENVO:00002003...
TGGGCTCGGAGATGTGTATAAGAGACAGGCGCGGAGGAAGCTTTTGCTCCTTCCGCGCCAAAATGCATAAACAAATTTCTTAATTTATTACAAATTTATTTCATATTATTTGAATATGCTATTTCACAATGGTATAATTAGCTTAAGCAATTTCGACACCAAATAATAGGAAAGGATTTTTACACATGAAAAAGAAATTATTGCCTGCACTTATAGTAACCGGACTTATTATCCTCGTTGTAATAATAATGGGTATAACTGCTCTTATCAATAAATACACCCCTACGAAAAAGACAGAGGATCTTAAAGAGTATTTCAATATCTCTTCTGATGATGAGGCTGCTCTCATTGTAGATAATGAGCTATCCGATTACAAGGCTAAAATAATAGATAAAAAAATATACGTTGATTACAAATTTGTTCACGACTCATTAAATTCCAGATTTTACTGGGATGCAAATGAGAATGTGCTTCTTTACACAACCGCATCTGATATCATCTCAGCGGCGGCTGACAGCAATAGCTACAGTGTCACCAAGCAGACCAATGACTTTGGCTATCCGATTGTGAAAGCCACCTCTGACTCTGCGCTTATCGCTTTAGACTATGTAAAACAATACTCCAATATCACCTTTAAGTCATATGATGACCCGGCACGCATCGTCATCACAAGCAAATGGGATGAAATAGACAGTGCCACTGTCAGCAAGTCTACCCAGGTCCGCGTGAAGGGCGGCATAAAGAGCCCTATTCTAAAAGAGGTGAAAAAGGATGACAAGATTACTATTCTTGATTCCGGTGACAAATGGGATAAGGTTGCCACTGAGGATGGTGTTATTGGATATATAAAGCGCAAGGCTCTGTCCGAGAGCAAAAAAACTAAGCTTACGAATCCTGACTATGAGGAAGAGACCTTTACGCATATCAAGAAGGATAAGGATATCTGTCTTGCCTGGAATCAGGTAACAAGCCAGTCAGCAAACAGTAAAGTGCCACAGGTAATTTCATCAACCAAGGGCATAAATGTAATGTCACCAACTTGGTTTTATTTAAATGACAACAACGGTAATCTGGCAGATATAGCAAGCAAGGATTATGTCAGCTACTGCCATTCCCAGGGCATCGAGGTATGGGGACTGTTCAGCAACCTTGAAAATACTGATGTAGATGCAGCATATGTGCTCACACATACATCCACGAGAACTACCATGATTAATCAGATTATGTCGGCTGCATTTAACTATGAGCTTGATGGTGTAAATATTGACTTTGAAAATATCACAGAAGCAGCATATGGAGACTCTTACATCGAGTTTATCAGAGAGCTCGCCATAAAGTGTCACAATAACGGTATATCACTTTCAGTTGATGTCACAGTACCTGCCAGCTTCAACAAGTTCTTCAATCGCTCTGATATGGCAAACTTTGCCGATTATATTGTGATTATGGGATACGATGAACACTATAAGGGCTCTGATGCCGGCTCAGTTTCTTCCATTCCGTGGGTAACTGAGGGTGTTGAATCCACTCTGAAGGAGGTTCCCGCTGACCAGATTATTCTCGGCATGCCTTTTTATACCAGAATATGGGAGCTCACTCCAAAGGAGGACGATGATGCCGTAACCGATACCGAGGATCAGTCAAAGTACACTGTTGCCTCACAGGTATATAGTATGGACGCAGCTGCAGCACAGCTTGCCACAAACAATGCCACTGCTGCTCTTGATGAGGAATCCGGTCAGAACTACGCTGAGTGGTCTATATCCAACAAGCTGTACAAGGTATGGCTTGAGGACAATACATCTTTAGAGAAAAGGCTCAAGCTCGTCGACGACAATAAGCTCGCCGGTGCAGCATTCTGGAAGCTTGGCTTTGAGAATTCATCTGTCTGGGATACTGTTATCAAATATCTGGACTGATTGCTTAAGGCTTACTGAAAGAGGCCGTACCTTTACAGCTACAGTCTAACTCAGTACCTTTTATAGGTTATAAATGATATCAGCCAATCATATAATATACAAACACACCCGATGCCTTCTATGTGCATCGGGTTTTTTATAGGTATCTTATATGAAAAAATATATGTACATTATTAAGAAAAACAAATACTGTCTTATTTTAGCTCTCTTTATTCTGTCCTTCTACCTCGGAAGAGGTGTCTGCGCTCTTGCAAAAAACACCAGCAAAAACACTAATTCAACTGTTATTGTAATAGACCCGGGCCATGGTGGAAGTGATCCCGGTAAGATTTCCACCTCCGGCGTCATGGAAAAGGATGTCAACCTGAGTATTGCAATGGCTCTTAAACAGCTGTTTGAAAACAGAGGCTTTACTGTTGTCATGACCAGAACCACCGACTGCGACCTCGCCCCGGATAATTCCAAACATCCAAAGACAGATGATCTGACAAAGAGAACTGCCCTGATGTCTAAAAGCAATGTGGCAGTCAGCATCAGTATCCATCAAAACAGCTTTGAGGACAGTTCAAGCTGCGGTCCACAGGTATTCTATTATGAAGCCTCTGATGCAGGAAAAGAGCTAGCATCCTCTGTTCTTGGAGCTCTAAACACTTCTCTTTGTGTCGCAAAGCCACGAAGCATTAAGCCCAATAAAGAATACTTTATACTTAAAAAATCCACATCCCCGACCGTAATCGTAGAATGTGGATTCTTGAGTAATCCTGCTGAGACACTTCTTCTTACTGACAAAAACTATCAGGATGACCTGGCACATGCAATATATATCGGTGTTACAGACTATCTTGCGCAATCACCCTCTGAACATTTACAATAAACTGCTCTGCGATGTGATATAGTCTGGTTGTCTGGACACTTTCACTGCCATCAAGCTGCTTTTTAGTCTCATTATCTGACATCTTAGACTCTTTTGCAGATATATCATGCTCCAGTGCCACATCTATGCGCACACGCTGTTCACCATCACTTATTCCTGCCTCAAACATAGTGATATTGTCTTCAAACAGCTTTTTAGTCTGCTCATCGTCTGTGACTATCATAGCAGATACTGAGTTTTCCTTTGCCTCAAAATATGCAGCTACCCTGCCGCATTTTTTATCCTCAAGGAATATGTCAACCATGCCCTTTTTATCCTCGCCTCTTACTATACTAAGCTTCATACCTGTGACCCCGTCTGCAGTCTCTATTGGTACAATATAGTTTTCCTGTCTCGACATATTTGAAGCTATCCTTAGCTGACTGCATAATAGCTTCATCTGTCTGAGGTCTATTGAACCTGTGTGCCTATCCTCTATAATCATCGAATCCATAACATGCTCTGCTGTATCAGCCAGCGTTTCCTGCGCCTGCGCAAGCTCCTTTGGATTTTTGACCGACTCAGAAAACCGTCTGAGAGTCTCATCCAAAAGAGCCCTTGCCGTAGCACTGTCTCCACGCTCCCAGAGAGTTCTTACTGCCTCTGACGGATTTTTCATTAGCCGTGACGCAGCCATGAGGTTTACCGCGGTTGTTTTTACATCATATTTCTCTAGAAAAGCATATACGTTCTCAGGCACCGAAACTGCCTGATTGAACTGTCTTAGCTGTTCTGTGGCATATTGCTCTGACAGTGCGTTATCCTCGTTGGCCTCATATACAGCCTGCCTTAACTGCTCCGGAGTCATATCAAGCCAGCTGTCATACTGCACAAACTCCATTTTCTCAGGTGAAAGTGTATCAAGCACATCCCTTAGGCAGTTTGTATGATATGCGCTTTCTATCTGTGAGTCAATTTTAATGCCCCTGCTTACACTGTCCACTCCGGCAAAGGTATCGTCCACCTTATAGTCCATGGCACTCTTTCCTCGTACCCGGACCGCTGTAAGCAGATTTTTCATTGTAATATCTGCTCCCTGATTAACAAGTGAGCCTATCACAGCACCATCTGACTGCTCCACCTGTGAAATAAGCCTGTATATGCCTATATATGAGTCTCTTTCCTTCTCTGAGATTTCATTTTTCTTTTCAAGCTTCCAGAGAAACTCGCTGAATTTCTCATCCCTTTCGTCAGGATTTTCTGATTTTATCCGTCTGGCAGTGTCACTTATGTCACTCATGCTCATATCAAGCGGTGATATGCCTCTTTTTATCATCTCAATCGTCACCGCCGGTGTCATATCGCTGAATGCTCTCTGCACCTGCTCATCTACAGACTTTATCTGCTTTATATTGTCCTCTGTGATGTCGGTACTGTTGTACGCAAGTATCCGCACAGCCCTGCGATTGCTTTCAGATGTATCTATCTGAAGTTCTTTAAGTATATCATCCACATTCTGAAATGCTTTTGATATACTGTCTCCCATATCTGCCCGCGGTGATGTCATAAGAGTCTCATATCCTGAGGCTGCTGCTTCTAATGACTGCTTCATTGCTTTGCCTGCTGTATACAGCTCATACACAGTGTCATCAGCGGATTCCAGGGTCAGTACATACGCCGGCTGCTGCTTCATCTGATTGAAAATATCACAGACATTATTGTACATACGTACCCTATCATCAGATGCCTCTACACTGCTCTCACCAAACAGCGCTCCGTAGTATTTATTTTCCTGCTGCTTAAGCAGCTCCACTACACGTTCAATAGGCTCTGTATCTATTGAAACTCCTTTTTTTATGAGTGAAAGGTTGGCTTCTGCTGTCATGGAAAGTCTCGCTTCCTCAAGCTTTCTTTGAGCTGTTACAAGCCTTGCTTCCCGGCTGTCTGTAATCTGATTATCTAAAGCTTTATTCGCTGAGGCTTGCGATGCTGCACTATCCTTGCCCCTCGCAGCTATAAGCTTTGACAGATTCTCTATCGTGACAGGTATGTTATCTGACTCTAATGTGACAATGTCATCTGCGGTCGCCTCACCTAATACATCACAGGCTTTCTTTGCCATGTCAAATGTCAGACCATCTTGTGACATAGTGGCATCTGTAGCCTTTTTTCCCATTGCCAGTGCTTCTGTCACTGCCCTTGCATAAAAATCACTGCTCACATTTTCTTCTGCTGCATTGATGCAGTCTACCTGATTCGCAAGCAGCACATTGTCAGGTGTAACGGCTATATCTTCATCTATCAGCCATCTGCACTGATTCAGATTCTCATCACTACTGTCTATATGAGCTTCCTCTAATATCTGTTTAAGCTGTGGCTTAAGCTCATCAAACAGCTCATCTGATATCTCCGTCATTTTGGTTTTCTGCCTGTAATCTTGTACCTGACTGCTGCTGTACGTAGCCTTGTATACATTGGAAACCGTCGGATTCATGTTATTTCTGACCAGATATGCCTTTGTCTCATTGGATATATTTGTAAGGCTCTTTGCCCGGTCTATGGCATCTGTACCTGCCTTTATATTGTCATCTGTAGCAGGAATATCATATGCTTTCATCTGATTGACAAGCATGGCCGCTTCAGTCTGGCTTCCCGTGATGTCTGTGAGCTGCTCCTTGCTCAGGTCATCTCCATATATGGATATATCTACACCTGCCTTTGCCAGCACTGCTTTTATCTTGTCGGTCTCAGTGACAATGACATCATATCCGTCATCCTTTGCAGCTTTGTAATCATCACTCGTTGTGGTGCTTGCAGTGACAATCATATCATTTCGCCTGTTTTCTGAGGTCTGATTCATGTCATTTAGCAGATTTTCTGCCATATCTGTGCCATCATTGTTCCCGGCTTCGTTTTTAGCCTGTGGTCTTGCATATATCGTATCCGACATATCAACAGAGTTTGACGAACCGACAACAGCCGCCTTTTTTGACATATTGTCACTGCTGTCTGTCTTTATGTAGTCTGACACACGCATACCCGCTGTCATGTCATTTATGGTTTTTGTGTCCGTATTTTTCGTATCTGTGCTTTTATTAATCAAATTCTCTATCTGCATATTTCCTGCTCCGTGCCCTGCATATATACCATCTCTGCAGCCTTTATTTGTGGATATTCATACTTCGTACTTTTGTGGTTCTGAATAGTTATCTTTTTATTATATATCGACATATAATACGCAAAAATAAAGACCGCGCCTTAAATTGGCGCGGTCCTTTACCCTGCTGTTTACCGGTATATTAGTATTTAAATACAGCAACTCCGTAAGGCGCAAGTGGATAAGCAAATGAAAATGGTCTGCCGTCACACTCTGATTTGACTGCCTTATAGTCCAGCTTCTTATATGACTGTTTTGCTGCCTTGCCTCTGCCCTTTGCAGCCTTCTTTACAGGCGCTTGTACCGTTTTGCCGGTAAACTTAGGATCCTCACTATCTAAAACGAGCTGATATGTCTTGTGCTTTGGCACTCCGACTCTGTAATCAGGTCTCTCTACCGGTGTGAAATTGATGACAAAGAGCATATTATTCTTGCCATCCTTACTCTTTCTGATAAAGCTGAAGATGCTTCTGTCTGCATCGTTTGCATTTATCCATTCAAAGCCTTCCCAGCTTGAATCCAGCTCATACAGACAGCGGTTTCTCCTATAGAGGTGAAGCAGCTCCTTTACCCAGTTCTGGATCTTTTTATGCTCCGGATTCTCAAGCAGATACCAGTCGAGTTCTCTTTCCTCACTCCACTCCTGCTTCTGTGCAAACTCCTGTCCCATGAAAAGAAGCTTCTTTCCACAGTGTCCCATCATAAATGCATATCCTGCCATGAGGTTCTTGAATTTATCCCCTTCTAAGCCCGGCATTTTGTTGAGCATAGAACACTTCAGATGTACCACCTCATCATGTGACAGTACCAGAATATATTTCTCACTCTCATTATAGCTCATCGCAAATGTCATCTTGTTGTGGTTATTTTTACGGAAATATGGATCCAGCTTCATATAATCAAGGAAGTCATGCATCCATCCCATGTTCCATTTGTAGCTGAAGTTCAGTCCGTCTTCCTCTACCTTGCCTGTTACCTTTGGCCATGCGGTAGACTCTTCGGCTATCATTACAGTTCCGTGATTTCTTCCAAGTATGAGTGTATTGATATGCTTGAAAAACTCTACTGCCTCGAGGTTCTTATTTCCTCCAAACTTGTTTGGCACCCACTGTCCGTCGTTCTTTCCATAGTCAAGATAAAGCATTGACGCAACTGCATCCACACGGAGTCCGTCTACGTGGTAATTTTCTATCCACATAAGTGCACTTCCGATAAGGAAGTTCTTTACTTCATTCTTACCGTAGTCAAATATCTTTGTGCCCCAGTCGGGATGCTCTCCCTTTCTTGGGTCTGCATACTCATATGTGGCTGTTCCATCGAAATTGGCAAGTCCATGCGCATCCTTTGGGAAATGTGCAGGTACCCAGTCGAGGATTACTCCGATATTATTTTTATGGCACTGATCAACAAAGTATGCAAAATCCTCAGGCTCTCCATACCTCGATGTAGGTGCATAGTAGCCTGTCACCTGATATCCCCATGAGCCATCAAACGGATACTCTGAAATACCCATAAGCTCAATATGTGTATATCCCATAGTTTTCACATAGGATATGAGTGATTTTGCAAGCTCCCTGTATGTATAAAAGCCCTCATCATCCCTGCCCGGATGTCTCATCCATGAGCCCGGATGACATTCATATATAGCCATAGGTGAAGAATATACATCAGCATCTGACTTTGCTGCTCTCTTATCCATCCACTCTTTGTCAGTCCATGTGAAGTGCTCGATATCTGTGATGATTGACGCTGTTCCCGGACGAAGCTCTGCGTAGTTTGCGTATGGATCCGCCTTGTACAGCTTATCACCCTGTTCAGTGACTATAATAAACTTATACATCTGACCCTTTTGCGCTCCCGGTACAAAAAGCTCATACACTCCCATGGTTTCCGGCTCTACACGCTTCATCTCATGACTGGTCTCATTCCAGTCGTTAAACTCACCAAACACGTATACTTCCCTCGCATGTGGCGCCCAGACGTCAAAGCACACTCCTTTTTTTCCTTTACGCTCAGCTAAGTGAGCACCCATCTTCTTGTAGATATCATAGTGTGTTGCCTGACCAAACAGGTAACAATCCATTGCTGTAAAATTACACATATATATACCCCCCATAAGTATTTATTTTTCCCTGAAATGATCCTCTTTGAGTACAATTCGGTCATCATCTGTATATCGCCTGGCTGTCAGAATACTTATAGCCTTCTTAAGTCCGCTGTGAGCCTCCCTGTCTATGGCCTCGTCAATTATATCCTTGACCTCTGTCAGAGTGGTAGCCTGGTCTATCCTCTCAATATTGCTGATTCTGTTATGCAATGCCAGAATAGCCATCTCATCTATCTTGTACCCAAGCTCTGCAGAGTACGATTTGGCAAACAATACGAGTTCATCATTTGTAAAAATAGGAACCGATATCTTTTCCGTGAACTTGGATGCAAAGCCCTCATCCATTGAGAGAGCCTTCTTTATACCCTTTGATGTATCCTCAAGTATATAGAGTGTTCCTGTAATATCATGCTCCATCAAAAATGATAGCTGGGCAGCTATGCTGCGGTCGATATCACCGGCTCTTTCTATGATGAGACAGCCTCCTGTTATCTTTCTGACTACCTGCTGCACATCCTTTTTATTGAGTGCGGCAGCATCAATCTTACCCATCTTTCCTGTAAGCTGTTCACCATCTTTTTGTAATACCTTTATAAAGCTTGTAGCAAGCATTGTCTTTCCGCAACCCTGCTCTCCCTGTATAATGAGGTTGCCTGTGGATGCGTTTTCTTTCCTGTTGAAATGATCAAGCACTGCATTATATGCCTTGCAGATCTGATCCTCCATACCCTTTACCGGTATGAAATATGAAAATATAGCTTTCTGTTCGCTTGTAAGCTCTTTTATATGTTTTGTTTCTTTCAATTTCGAGTCATCTTCTTCGCTGTCTAAATCCTCCGGCAATGAAATATCCGGCATTTTTCTTGTCTTAGCCATATCCAGCTTCTTCTCCAGTCCCGGATTTTTTGCTGTCATCTTGGCTATTTCCTGCTCGATAAATGATGTCACATGATCAAAATCTCTCTTCTCAGAAACGTTTTCTTTCTCCTGTGAAGTCTCATCATCTGATGTATCATCATCGACATTTAACATATCATCTGTTATTTCAGGCATCATGGTAGTCGGCTGCATGAGTATCTCGTCTTTCTCAGACTCCTCTGCCATAATTATATCCTCCGGCTCTCCAACCGGTTCCCTGGCTTCATCTGCAGCATCTTCAGGTGCTTCCTGCGACTCCTGCACTTCGTCTATAGCTTCTTCCGGTACTTCCTGTGACTCCTGCACTTCTTCTATAGCCTCTTCCGGTGCTTCCTGCGGCTCCTGTGCTTCGTCTATGGTATCTTCAGGTGCTTCCTGCGGTTCCTGTACTTCATCCACAGTCTCATCTGCATAAAGCTCCTGCATATCCGGTTTCTGCTCTTCTTCAGGCTCCTTCACGGCAGCTTTCTGCTCTATAATATCAACCGGCACCTTCAAATACTCCTCCTCAAGAAGTTCCTTCGGAGTGACACCTGCATCCAGCTTTGGAATGACATCATTTAGTCTCTCCATGATGTCTCCTGCCTCCTGAAGAGCTCTTGCCTTAGCTGACTCAAGCTTCTGCTGCTCAGCCTCTTTAAGTGCAATTTCAGCCGCATGTCTGGTCTTTTCCCATTCTTCAAGCACATCCTGTATAGACATCTGTCCTGTAATCTGATGCTCAAGCTGAGTCTTTTCACTCATGACCATAGACATCTGTCCGTCAGCGTCTTCACCCAAAAGCTCCTTGAAATTCAACTTAAGTGAACCATCTATCTCTTCATCTGTAGCGATATGCTCTGTCTCTTCCGGCTGCTGTACATACTCTTCCTGCTCCTTTTCGAGCTTGAGATAAGGAATATCCTCAACTATCTTTTTGATGGTATCCATCGTATCAGCAACTTCATTCTTGCCCTTGGCCTCCATGATCTGCTGCATACCCTTGGCAATCTCCTGCTGTAAATTTACAGTATTGAACTTCTCCTGATTTACAGTAATCTGCGGAATAGTTACGTCATCATGCACTATCTCTCCGCCCTTTACCATCTCCATGGCACCTATCTCAGTGACCTCAGCCTCATCCTTTATCTTAGCCGGCTTTTCCTTCTCTGCCTTGAATCGTCTGTACTTTTCCTCCTGAGCCTTGGTAAGTGGCTGATAAAGCATCTTAAGCTCCAGCGCACGCTCCACATATGGTCCGTCTCCGAACCACAGAATGAGCTCATCGCAGGCATCTATACACTTATCGGCTTTTCCGGCCTTGTGGTATAGATATGCAAGCTCGTATGCCCACTCCTCAGTGTATTCTTCATCCTTGTACTCTTCAAGAATAGTGATAAGCTCATCAAATGAAGCTCCCTGCCCTTTTTTGATGGCATATCTTAATACATACTTCATATCATCATGAGGCGCTATCTCAACAAACTCATCATAATACTCTGTAGCAGCATCATAATCACCCATCTTGATGGCGACCTCAGCCAGTCTGTATATAATCATCCTGCCGATTGGTGAACGGTCATAGGCCATTAAAAGTATGTCCCTTGCATCCTGGTATCTTTCGGCCTTCTCGTAGATTTCGCCGATTTTAACGAGTGTATTTACATTTTTAATTTTGTTCCAATTTATGCTATCCGCAATCTCTGCTGCGCTCATATAGCCCTCCTCGGCGCTTAGGGCTTTTATCTGATCCAGCTTGAGATTGTATTCGTATTTATCCACTTATTTCACCTACTCGTATTTAAGCTTATTATTTTTGGTATCTACGCCTGTTGTCTTTGTATAATCCCTTGTGTCCTCAGGAAGCTTCTTTTTCCTGAGAGCATAATTAACAACTCTTTTCACAATATAGTATATCACAGCAAAGGTCGGAACACCAAGTAACATTCCAAGAAAACCAAACATTCCTCCGCCGATTAGTATGGCAAACATAACCCAGAAGGTCGAAAGACCGGTAGATGAGCCAAGTATCTTAGGTCCTATTATATTGCCATCCACCTGCTGCAGCACGACAATAAATATCAGAAGATAAAGCGCATGCCACGGACTCTGAATTACTACTATGAGTAACGATGGAATTGCACCGATAAACGGTCCGAATACCGGAATCACATTTGTGACGCCGATAATCACTGCAACGAGCACCGATGATGGAATCCTTAAAATCAGACATCCGAAATATGCAATCACACCTATAATCAGTGAATCTATAATCTTACCGCTTATGAAGCCTCCAAAAATCTCATTTGTCTTTCTGATCGTCTCAATGATGATATTGCCTGTCTTTGGCTTGCAGACAGCATATATTATCTTTTTGCTCTGTCCTGCGAGAGTCTCCTGAATACTCATCACATAGACCATCACGATTATTCCGATAATAAAATTAAGTAAGCCTCTGACTACCGAAATCACACCGGTTGTAATCTGTGCAACATACTTCTGTGCCTCAGGAATCAGCTTTTCTGTGGCATAATTCTCAATGTAGTCGGTTGCATTCTGTAAACCTGTGCTCGCGAGCTCAGCAATTTTGCTGTCCCCGAAATTGCCGTTCTTTATCATGTTGATGAATGCCGCAACATCATTTGGCAATGTCTTCATAAGTCCTGATATACTTGCTATGACAGAAGGCACAATAGCCGCAATGAGGAGCGAAATAATCGCTACCAGAATAATAACCGAGCCTGTAATTGCAAGAGCTCTTGAAACCTTTCGCAGCTTGCTTTCGCTTTTCATCTTTTTGGAAAGAAGCTTTTTAAAGCATCTTTCCAGCCACAACATGACAGGATTCATCAGGTATGCAAGCACAAGTCCCATTATAATAGGCATTGCTGCCGCAAGCAGCTTGCTCCATATGCCTGCAAAGCCCTCAAATCTGTACAGTGCAAAGAAAAACAGTATACTGACTGCAAACGTGACAAATACCATGACACCTATTCTGATCAGATGTGGCCATTCCTCACGCCCCGGGTGCGAATTCTGCTTCGCACCCTTATCTGCATTTATCTCAATGTTTGATTTTTTACCAGCTTTTCCGGTTTCTTCCATCGGATTAAACTCTCCTTATTTACGGTTATAGTTAATGAGACATCCCTTTAATATTATCTCTCTTTCATCATCTGTGAGCTCACCTATCTTCAGTGTAAATGGCTTTAATTCACCATCCTTGACAACATATGCCTCAAACTCCGTCTTTGCATCCTCGATTTCCTTCTTGATTCCCGGAAGGAAGATATAGTCGAGGTTGTGGAACGGAAGCTCTCCCTCATCGATGATGAATGGAAGCATTCCCCAGTTGATAAGGTTTGAACGGTATCTCTTTGTGGCATACTCGTTTGCGATATTTGCCCAGCCTCCGAGTACCTTCTGGCAGCTGGCAGCCTGCTCTCTTGCTGAGCCGTCACCCGGCTTAACAGCAAAAATTGTGCTTCCGAAGCCCATATTCTCATGGCTTGCCTCAGGGAATTTTTTCTTTACTACTCCCATGATTTCAGCGACCTCAGGAACAGCCTTTCCTGCGCACTCACCACTCTCTATAGCCTTCTGGGCCTTCTGGATTTCCTTTGCTCTGCCTACATACTCAGGATCCTTTCTTGAAAGTGCGAACTCTGCAAGTCCAAGAGGGTTTGAACGATATGATGATGTCTCTCCTGAAGGAATGAGCTCATCTGTTGTAGTAACAGGATCATGAATCTCTGAAACCACCTTAAGGAGCATATTCTCAGGAAGCGCGCTCATTGCCGGCCAGTCCTTGATGTTTGGTCCGAACTGGATTTCAACTGAAGGATCTGCCACTCCATGGCTGTCAAATACACGGTTCTCATATATAGTCTTATCAAAGAAATATTTTGGCTTTGTAAAGTTGACATCAATATCCGCTGCTGATGTAAGGAAGCCCTTGTTTGCTGCTGTTGCAGCGATTGAACGTGCATCCATGAGTGCCACTGAGCTGATCTGTCCGTTCTGTACCTTAGAACCCTCTCTGTTAGGGAAGTTTCTTGTTGAATGACGGATAGAGAATGCGTTGTTGGCAGGTGTATCTCCTGCACCAAAGCAAGGTCCGCAGAAAGCAGTCTTTACGATTGCACCTGTCTCAAGAAGCTTTGCTACAGCTCCGTTTTTCACAAGCTCCATGTATATTGGAGTAGATGCCGGGTAAACACTCAGTGTAAACTCGTCTGCTCCGATTGAATGTCCGTTTAATATGTCAGCCGCATCGCAGATATTCTCAAATCCACCGCCTGCACAGCCTGCGATGATTCCCTGGTCTACATACATTTTTCCGTCTCTTACCTTACTCTTTAAATCAAGCTTCACCTTGCCGTCAAAGCTTACCTCAGCTCTCTTCTCACAGTCATCGAGAATATCCATGAGGTTTGCATTGAGCTCATCGATAGTATAGGTATTGCTTGGGTGGAATGGCATAGCTATCATTGGGCGGATCTGGCTTAAGTCAATCTCAATAAATCTGTCGTAGTAAGCCACCTCACCCGGATTAAGCTCCTTGTGGTCCTCAGCCCTACCGTGAATCTCAAAGAATTCCTTAACCTGATCATCTGTTCTCCAGATAGAAGAAAGACATGTAGTCTCTGTTGTCATAACATCGACACCTATACGGAAGTCAACGCTCAGATTAGACACACCCGGTCCTACAAACTCCATAACTTTGTTCTTTACGAAGCCGTTTCCGAATACCTCTCCGATAATTGCAAGTGCGACATCCTGTGGTCCAACGCCCTTGATTGGCTCTCCTGTCAGGTAAATGCCTACTACCTCAGGCATATCAATATCATATGTCTGTTCAAGAAGCTGCTTAACAAGCTCAGGTCCACCCTCGCCGACTGCCATAGTACCAAGTGCACCATAACGTGTATGTGAATCAGAACCAAGTATCATTTTTCCGCCGCCGGCAAGCATCTCTCGTGCAAACTGATGGATAACTGCCTGATGAGGTGGTACATAGATTCCGCCGTACTTCTTTGCACATGTGAGACCAAACATGTGGTCATCCTCATTGATTGTTCCACCAACTGCACAAAGGCTGTTGTGACAGTTTGTAAGTACATACGGGATAGGGAATTTCTCAAGTCCTGAAGCTCGTGCTGTCTGGATGATACCTACAAATGTGATATCATGCGATGTAAGCTTATCAAACTTAATCTGAAGCTTGTCCATATTGCCGGATGTATTGTGCTCCTTTAAAATACCGTAAGCAATTGTCTCCTGCTTAGCTGTCTGTTTATCGATGTCCATGCCGGTCTTGCTTTTGACAGCTGCCTGAGCCTCTGGTCCATCAATTATTACTTCCTTACCGTTTAAAAGGTAAGCACCATTTTCATATAATTTCACTTATTCTACCTCCGTACTGTCTCTTATACACATCTGACGCTGC
>ENA-OZXG01000295-OZXG01000295.1-human-gut-metagenome-genome-assembly--contig:-NODE-295-length-13815-cov-7.146948_pt1 | contig 13815 bp, 8 predicted proteins | sample MGYA00243545_ERZ654103 | MGnify/ENA primary metagenome ERZ654103 (study PRJEB26926, sample SAMN06164927) | human gut metagenome | biome: ENVO:00009003; feature: ENVO:2100002; material: ENVO:00002003...
GAAATCTGCTTATAAAGCTCTGCCTTTTCTAAAAGAGCAGGTCCCGGCGACAGACTTAAAACCATGGGTCTTCCGCAACCATGCAATGCTTTGCTCAGCATAATCAGTTCGGATTCCTCATGTGGCAGTTCCCGTGCAATATCATCACATTTAATAAAATCCACACCCCAGGAAGCATATAATTCAAAAATACTGTTATAGTATTCCCGTGCCCCGTCTTTCTCAGGATCTACACCATACATATCCGTATTCCAGGCACAGATACTGTTTGTTTTGGCAATTTCCCGGGCATGTCTGTCACTGTTCATGATTTTCGTGTTCTGATGTACAGCCTGTCGTGGAATCCCTCTCATAATATGAATGCCGAACTTCAATCCAAGAGAATGGACATATTCTGCCAATGGTCCAAAGCCCGCACCGTTTGCTGCGGAAGGAAAACGATTTACTGCGGGAAGCAGTCTTCCATACTCATCCATTACTACATCCGCAAAAGGATGATACTCATTGGTTGCAGCATAAGGCTCATACCATTGGATATCCACCACAATATATTCCCAACCGTACTCCTTCAGATGCTCAGCCATAAATTCAGCGTTCCGTCGTACGATATCTTCTGTAACAGCCGCTCCATAACAATCCCAGCTGTTCTACCCCATAGGTGCTGTTTTCATCTTCATCTGTTTTATACCCTCTCGATATCCTGTTAATTCTGTCCGTAATATGCATTTGCACCATGCTTGCGGAAATAATGCTTATCCTGTAATTCCTGCGGGGCAGGTGCTACCTGCGGATGAATCAGCTCGGTTCGATATGCCATCTTGGCAACCTCTTCAAGAACCACCGCATTGTGGACGGCCTCCTTTGCATCCTTGCCCCAGGAAAACAGTGTTCACAAAATATAATCTGTATTTAATTATTTAAACTGAGCCAGACGTTCCTCTACCTGAGCCATCATCTGCTCATACTTTGCAAGCTTATCCTTTTCCTCCTGAACCTTTTCAGGCTTTGCATTGTTTAAGAATTTCTCATTTGAGAGCATGCCCCTTGAGCGCGCAAGCTCCTTTGTGAGCTTATCCTTTTCTTTATTGAGTCTTTCCTTTTCCTTCTCGAAATCAACAAGGTCCTCAAGCGGCAGGTATGCAACCGCATCAGGTATCACTACTGATACAGCGTCATCTCCAATACCGGCCTTGCCCTGCTGTACTGTAATCTCGCTGGTAAATGCAAGATTTACATATACCTCCTTGTTGTCCTCGAATACCTTTCTGACTGCCTCATCATCACTTGTGATGAAAAGCTTTGCCTTTCTTGAAGGTGGAACATCCATCTGTGTACGGACATTTCTGATACCCTTTACGAGATCCTTGCAGTGCTCGATTGCTGCTTCCTCAGCCGGGAAATTCCACTCTTCCTTGTACTCAGGCCATTTAGAGAGCATGATAGTCTCCTCGTCTGACTGAAGTGTGCAGAAGATTTCCTCTGTGATAAACGGCATATATGGATGAAGGAGCTTCAGTGCATTTACAAGTACTGTCTTAAGGGTCCAGAGTGCTGCATTTGCTGACTCTGGGTTTTCATCCTTCTTGTAGGTACGAACCTTTGCAATCTCGATATACCAGTCACAGAACTCATCCCAGATGAAGTCGTATACCTTTTGTACTGCGATTCCAAGCTCGAACTTGTCCATGTTTTCTGTGGCATCCTTTGCAAGTGTATTCACCCTTGAAAGAATCCACTTGTCTGCTGCATGAAGCTCATCAAGCTTTGGCTCTCTAAGCTCTACACCTTCAAGGTTCATCATGATAAATCTTGATGCATTCCATACCTTGTTGGCGAAGTTTCTTGAAGCCTCAACTCTCTCCCAGTAGAAACGCATGTCATTTCCCGGTGCATTTCCTGTGATAAGTGTCAGACGAAGTGCATCTGCACCATACTTGTCGATAACCTCAAGCGGATCAATTCCGTTTCCGAGTGATTTACTCATCTTGCGGCCCTGAGAATCTCTTACGAGTCCATGGAAAAGCACTGTGTGGAATGGTGCCTTGCCCATCTGCTCATAGCCTGAGAAAATCATTCTGATTACCCAGAAGAAAATGATATCGTAGCCTGTTACGAGCACATCGTTTGGATAGAAATAGTCAAGATCCTCTGTCTTTTCAGGCCAGCCGAGTGTTGAGAATGGCCAGAGCGCTGATGAGAACCATGTATCAAGTGTATCAGGATCCTGTGTCCAGTGCTCCTTGCCACACTTAGGACATTTGCCAGGCTTTTCTATTGAAACTACCATCTCTCCACAGTCATCACAGTACCATGCAGGTATTCTGTGTCCCCACCAGAGCTGACGGCTAATGCACCAGTCGCGGATATTGTCTGTCCAGTTGAAGTATGTCTTGTCCATTCTTGAAGGAAGGAGCTTGATTTCTCCGTTCTTTACTCCCTCAACTGCAGGCTTGATCATCTCGTCCATCTTGACGAACCACTGCTGCTTGATCATTGGCTCAACTGTTGTGTGACAGCGGTCATGCACACCTACATTGTGTGAGTGTGGTACAACCTTTACTAAAAGGCCCTGCTCCTTAAGGTCCTCAACCAGTGCCTTTCTACACTCGTATCTGTCCATTCCGGCATATTTTCCGGCCTTTTCATTCATTGTGGCATCATCATTGATTACAACGATTTCCTCTAAGCTGTGGCGTTTTCCTACCTCGAAATCGTTAGGGTCGTGTGCAGGTGTAATCTTTACACAGCCTGTTCCAAATTCTTTATCTACATATGAATCTGCGATTACAGGAATCTCTCTGTCTGTGCATGGAAGCTTTAAGGTCTTTCCGATGATATCCTGATAACGCTCATCATCAGGGTTTACAGCTACGGCTGTATCTCCGAAAAGTGTCTCAGGACGTGTTGTTGCTATCTCTACGAATCTGCCTTCCTCGCCAACTACAGGATAGTTAATGTGCCAGAAGAAGCCGTCCTGCTCCTCATGCTCTACCTCTGCATCTGAAATAGATGTCTTACATACCGGACACCAGTTTACGATTCTTGAGCCCTTATAAATCCAGCCCTTCTTATAAAGCTTTGTAAATACCTCCTGTACTGCGTGTGAGCATCCCTCATCCATGGTAAATCTCTCACGCTGCCAGTCTGCTGATGATCCAAGCTTACGAAGCTGCTTTACGATACGTCCGCCATACTCTTTTCTCCAGTCCCAGCATTTCTCCAGGAACTCTTCTCTTGTAAGGTCTGCCTTGTTGATTCCCTGCTCTTTAAGTGCCTGGATGACCTTTACCTCTGTTGCGATGGATGCGTGGTCTGTTCCCGGCTGCCAGAGTGCATTGTAGCCCTGCATTCTCTTGTATCTGATAAGGATATCCTGCATGGTGTTGTCAAGGGCATGTCCCATGTGCAGCTGTCCTGTGATGTTTGGTGGTGGCATCACGATTGTGAATGGTTTTTTGCTGCGGTCTACCTCAGCATGGAAGTAGCCATTGTCTTCCCACTTTTTGTAAAGACGGTCCTCGATGTCCTTTGGATCGTAGGTTTTGTTTAGTTCTTTGCTCATGTTTTCCTCCTTTTATATGAATGACGCAAAAGCTTTGGGGGCTTTGTTGTGTCAGGTCGCGCATTATGTATGGAATTATGTTCATGATTACGCTGCCAAGACACTGTAAAAATTATGATTAAGGATTGCTTAGACCATGACGCAACCGGCTTTTAGCGCCGTCCATGGCGCTAACGCCTCGCCCGCACGTCCATGTGCGTGCGTTGCTGGGCTGTGTACATAATTTTAACAGTCTCTAGGCAGCTCCATAAATCACATAATTCCATACATAATGCGCGGCCTGATAATTCAGGCTGTGAGCTTTTGCTGTTTTTCTTTTCATCTGGCGACCGATTAGATTGCATGCGCAATCTGCCGGTCTTACAGTTTTAGTACATGCCATGACGAAAATAGCATAGTAGCAAATAAATTTGCGCTATATGTGCACATCTCAGTCTACAAAAAACGCCCCTCCGGTCTACGACCGGAAGGGCGAATAAGCGCTGTACCACCTTCGTTTACATCAGAGCGACATATACACTAAAATATATGACATATACGCTCGAATGCCTCTTGTCCTGTAACGTGGACGAATCGGAAGAACTTATGTCAAATCTCGTTATATATAGATTTAACTTTCTGGGTTCTTCGGCTCAAAAGCTACCTTCCATGATTTCTGTCTTAAGCATCTTTCAGCCTGCCCAAAATGTATCACCATCTTACGGACCGGATGCTCTCTCTGAAAGCTTTCGTCATGTACTCCTCTTTCTTATGCCTTTAAATATTTGCCTGTTTCTTTCTACAATATTAAAGTGCATTGGGTGATTTGTCAATATGATTTTTCAATCATCATAATGACCTTTACATGAAACAATATAAATTATCTCATCTTTTTCATAATAAACAATTCGATTAGTGTCATCAATGCGTCTGCTCCACATACCACTAAGATTTTCCTTTAATGGTTCCGGTTTACCTATACCCTCAAACGTACTTCGCTGAATATCCTTGATAAGTCCATTAATTCTTTTCAGTGTTTTCTTATCCTGCGTCTGCCAGTATAAATAATCGCTCCATGCCCTATCTTCCCATAGTAACCTCATTAGTCCTCCTCTATCAAATCATGCTCTGCGAAGTGAGCTTTGCCATCCTTAATATCGCGCACGATATTTTCCAAATAACGGATATTGCTATCAGAATAAAACGGATCTACCGATACCTCAAAAGGAATACGCTTTTCTCTGCCTACTTTTTTTGCAAAAACGGTGAACGCTGCACTCATAGAAAGACCTAATTCCGAACACACCTGTTCCATGCTTTTTTTTACATCTGCATCCAATTTAAAATTAACATTAACTGACTGTGACATATACAACACTCCTTTCTTGCTTATAGTATATGCAACAGCAAAGAAAATATCAATAAGATTTCTTTATTTTTTCTTTACTTATATTCAACATTCTTAGTTGCGACTATATCCACACCGGTTGCTGCAACATCGCTTAGCAGTACATCACCTATATGCACCGGTGCCTCTACCGTGATTTGGTTGATACACTCCATCACATCCATTATCTTTTCCTTTGGAATATCCTGTGCTGTCTTTACGGATACCATAGGTATTGTGCCGTTTTTCACACAGACTGTGCTTGTCACGATTCGCATCGGATGTGTCACTTCCTTTGCTCCGTAGTCTGCTCCGCGCTTGCAGGTATTTCCGGTTACTGTGACATTTTCTCCATCTATTGTCACCTTAAGGGCACAGCCCAGAGGGCAGCCTATACATGTCAAATTTCTTTCTTCCATGATACTATGCCTCCTCAATCTTTATCGTAATTGTGCGGGGATTGTCTGTTTCGATGAGCTCCTTCTTCTTAAGCACTACCTGCTCCATCTCCCCCGGCGCCATAACAGGACGCTTGCGGTGCTGCAGCTGTTTGTCATCCAGATATACTGCAATATAGCAATTCTTATACACAGCTCCCACTCGAAATCTTACCGTCACAGTATCATCCATTTGTGCAGTATTTATAGTGCTTGGGACAGTATATCGTACTCCGCCTGTAGCGGTTATCGATATTTCTTTGCCATCGCAACTCTTATCACCGCCATTTTTTACATACTCTGCGGCATGGCGGCCTGCTGCTGTCGCTTCCTCTGACACGTAATCCACGAGGTCATGCACATGAAGCACATTTCCGCAGGCAAATACACCGGGCACATTTGTCTCAAGGCTTTCGTTTACGACCGGTCCGCTTGTTACCGGATTGAGCTCTACACCTGCTGTTTTTGAAATCTCATTTTCCGGAATGAGTCCGCATGAGAGTAAAAGCGTGTCGCACTCGTAAAACTCCTCTGTTCCCTCAATCGGCTTGTTGTGCTCGTCCACCTGTGCAAGAGTGATGCCCTCCACACGCTCCCTGCCCTTTATATCAACCACTGTGTGGCTGAGCTTAAGCGGAATTCCAAAATCATCCAGGCACTGCACTATATTACGCTTCAAGCCTCCCGAATACGGCATGAGCTCTGCAACCACCTGCACCTTGGCACCCTCCAAGGTCATTCTTCTTGCCATGATAAGACCGATATCTCCTGAGCCAAGTATTACTACCTTTCGTCCCGGCATGTATCCCTCTATATTCACCAGTCTCTGAGCTGTACCCGCCGAGAAAATTCCTGCCGGTCTGTAGCCTGGTATGTTTAGGGCACCTCTTGCTCTCTCCCTGCAGCCCATCGCAAGTATTACGGTCTTTGCGGCGATATGGAAAAGTCCGTCTGTGCGGTTCATAGCTGTAACTATTTTATCGTTTGCCTCATCTTTTATCTTTACATCATGCCTGTCATCTGCCCCATTTTCGAACTCGTCACCTGTCGAGATGTCCATGACCATCGTATTCAGCCTGTACTCTATGCCAAGCTCTTTGACCTCTTTGATAAATCTGCCGGCATATTCAGGGCCTGTGAGCTCCTCCTTAAAGGTGTGCAGGCCAAAGCCGTTGTGTATACACTGATTTAATATACCGCCAAGCTCACAGTCTCTTTCCAGTATAAGTATTTTATCTATTCCATTTTTCTTAGCGGAAGCTGCTGCCGCAAGACCTGCCGGGCCACCTCCTACTATCACAATATCGTAAAATTCCATATTGCCCCCTATGTTAATCTGATATTAATCCAATATCAATCTATCGTTACCTATCTCTTTGAAGTAAGACAGACTATCCTCGATTCTTGCTCATTCCAACAACTATCTTTGACTTTCCACCGCTTTTGGTGATGTCAAGCTGCGAAATTCCCTTCTCTCTGGCGATAATCTCCATAGTTCTCGGAGAACAGAAGCCTGCCTGACATCTGCCCATTCCGGCTCTGGTGCGTCTCTTCACACCATCAAGTGACTTTGCGCCAAGTGGTCTATTTACCGCATCCATTATCTCGCCCTCCGTAATCATCTCACAGCGGCAGATTATATTGCCATACTCAGGCTTTTCTTTTATCAGCTTTTTATACTCATCCTCTGAAATCTTCTTTGGATTTAAAATACCTTTTCTTGTCTCGATGAAATCCGCATTTTTAGAAGGATTAAAAAGCCCCTCAACTATTGCTGCCACTCTCTCACCGATAGCCGGCGCACTTGATAAGCCCGGTGACTCTATACCTGCGCAGTCAATAAAATACGGTGCGTCAGAAAGCTCCTCGATGATAAACTCATGTCCGTCCTCATGTGCACGGTTTCCTGCAAACGATGTTATGACCTGACGCATAGGAAGTGACGGCACCGAACGTGTGCCGGATGTCACAACATGCTCTAAACCTGCTCTCGTTGTATTTGTACCATCCTTGTCCTCATGGTCATCTGCTGTAGGTCCGATTAGGATATTTCCGTGTACTGTCGGGGTTACAAGCACGCCCTTGCCGTATTTTCCCGGAAGCTGGAAGATTGTCTTGTCAACGATACCTCCCGCAGCCCTGTCTAAAAGCTCGTACTCTCCGCGCCTTGGTGTGATATGGATTTTGTTTTCACTCACCATGTTGTGAAATACATCAGCATATACACCGGCTGCATTTACAACGCAGCGTGCATGAATTTCTCCATTTTGAGTAATGAGAATATAGCCTGCCTGCTCCTTTTGAATCTCCTTCACCTCGGTGTTAAATAAAAACTCCACACCGTTTGCCGCAGCATTCTCAGCAAATGCAATATTCATACCAAACGGACATACAATGCCTCCTGTCGGGCAGTAAATAGCTGCCACCACCTCATCAGACAGATTCTGCTCCATCTCATGTGCTTTCTTTGAATCAAGAATTTCAAGTCCCGGCACGCCATTTGCGATTCCCTGATTGTAAAGCTCCTTAAGCCTTGGCATATCGTCATCGCTAAAGCACACTATCAGTGAGCCGTTTCTTCTAAACTCAAAATCAAGCTGCTTCGAAAGCTCGTCCATCATCTCATTTCCACGGATATTCATCTGTGCCATAAGTGTACCGGTCTTACAATCAATTCCGGAATGGACAATAGCACTGTTTGCCTTTGAGGTGCCACAGCACACGTCCTCCTCCTTTTCCACCACACAGATGGACAGGTTATATTTCGAAAGCTCTCTGGCACAGGCGCTTCCCGATACTCCCGCTCCTATAATTACTACATCATACATGTTATTTTCTCCTACCAATTTCCATGCATTGTTTAATTGCCGTATCACTAAGCTCATTTAAAACAATGCAAGCATAAGCTATTATTCATCCTTCGCCCAGTTAAATGCGCAGGCGACAGCCTTTTTCCACATTTTAAGCTTCTTTTCTCTCAAATCAGCCGCTATCTCCGGCTCAAACACACGGTCAATAGACCAGTTTCTCTTTATATCATCCATGCTTTCCCAGTAGCCCACCGCAAGCCCTGCGAGGTACGCTGCGCCCATGGCTGTTGTCTCCACGCACACAGGCCTGTTGACCGGTGCATTGCTGATATCAGCCTGCATCTGCATGAGCAGATTATTGGCACTGGCGCCGCCGTCCACCTTAAGTGATGTGAGATTGATGCCCGAATCAGCCTTCATTGCCTCAAGCACATCATTTACCTGAAATGCCATTGATTCCAGAGTTGCCCTTATGACATGGTACTTGTTTACACCTCTCGTAAGCCCCACAATGGTTCCTCTGGCATACTGATCCCAGTACGGTGCTCCAAGCCCTGTAAATGCCGGCACCACATAGCAGCCGTTTGTGTCTTTTACCTTTCTCGCCATGTATTCTGAATCTGTTGAGGAATCGATAAATTTCATCTCATCGCGGAGCCACTGTATTGAGGCTCCTGCCACAAATATTGAGCCCTCCAGCGCATATACCACCTTGCCGTCTATGCCCCAGGCTATTGTGGTTACGAGTCCGTTCTTTGATGAAACAGGCATCTCACCTGTATTCATGAGAAGGAAGCAGCCGGTGCCATATGTATTTTTGGCTTCTCCTGCCCTAAAGCAGGTCTGTCCAAAAAGTGCTGCCTGCTGGTCTCCTGCCGCTCCCGCGATAGGAATCGGTCCCCCGAAGTACACCGGATTCACCTCACCATACACACAGCTTGACGGCATAGGCTTTGGAAGCATGCTCTTTGGTATGTCAAGCTCCTTAAGTATCTCATCATCCCACTTTAAGGTATTGATATTAAACATCATGGTTCTTGATGCATTAGAATAATCCGTAACATGCACCTGCCCCTGAGTGAGCTTCCATATAAGCCACGTCTCGACTGTTCCAAACAAAAGCTCGCCTCTTTCGGCTCTCTCCCTTGCTCCCGGCACATTGTCAAGGATCCACTTGAGCTTAGTTGCCGAAAAATAAGCATCTATCACAAGACCTGTCTTTTTCCTAAAGTTCTCGGTAAGCCCCTTCTCCTTCAGTGAATCCGCATACTCTGCCGTGCGCCTGCACTGCCATACTATTGCGTGATAAACCGGCTCACCTGTATTTTTGTCCCATACAATTGTGGTCTCTCTCTGGTTAGTAATGCCTATCGCACATATGTCGGCTGCCGTAGCCTGGATATTGGCCATAGCCTCCTTTGCCACCTCAAGCTGTGTGGCCCAGATTTCCTCTGCATCATGCTCCACCCAGCCCGGCTTTGGAAAAAACTGCGTAAATTCCTTCTGTGCCACACTGCACATCTCGCCCTTCTCATTGAAAAGTATACATCTGTTGCTGGTCGTGCCCGCATCTAATGCCATAATATACTTTGCCATGTAAAAATCCTCCAACTCTCTATATTTCCAGCTTTTTTCCTTCTATCCTGCTACAATTCTTCCTCTACCATGCTCTTCTCTCTGTTGAACGCATCATAGATACATGGAATTACTATAAGCGTAAGGATGGTTCCGTATACGAGACCTCCTATTATTGCGATTGCCATCGGCTTTATCATATCTGAGCCATCTCCGATACCTATCGCCGATGTAAACATTGCGAGTATGGTGGTCATCGCTGTCATCAGTATTGGACGAAGCCTTGTACGGCCTGCGTCTATGATTGCCTCATGCTTGCTCATGCCCTCTCTCCTGGCCTGATTGATGTAATCAATGAGCACGATTCCATTATTTACAATGAGACCTGCCAGCATGATAAAGCCAAGCATTGATATGATTCCGAGCTCATTTCCCGTGATGAAAAGAGCTATAAAGCCTCCTGTAAACGCAAGAGGTATACAGAACATGATAATAAACGGTGAAAGCAATGACTGGAACTGCGCCACCATGATAAGATAGATAAATATCACTGCTAGCACAAGCATAAGTACAAGCTGACTCATTGACTCATTTATTGTCTCATCCTCGCCCTCCATGTCTATTGAATAGCCATCAGGAATGCTAAGTTTATCAATTTTTGATTTAATTTTATCGCTTAGTAATGTTACATTATGGTTTTCATCAACCGCACCTGATACTGTAATATATCTTGTCTGAGCATCTCGATGAATGGTACTTAGTGTCTGTTCCTGCGAAATAGTGCAGATATCACTGAGCGGAATCTCCTTTTCACTGCCATCATTATCCTTATAGGTAAATGTAAGGTTTTTAATGTCGTCCACAGTCACATCAGACTGCTCTGCAGATTGTAGGTATACCTCATAGTCCTTTATGTCGGTCGTAATGGTTGTTGCACTCTTTTGAGATGATATCTCACCGGATACGAGCTGGTATACCTGAGCCACCGTATAACCATACTTTGCTGCTTTTTCCTTATCCACAGTTATCTTAAGCTCATTGATTGTATCTCCAAGACCGTCATCTATATCTGTCACGCCCTTTGTGTCCTTAAGGATATCTGCCACATCACCTGCAAGCTTCTGCAGCTTGTCTATATCATTACCCTTAATCCTGACAGAGAGACCACTTCCGAAAAACTCTGATGAGTCCATAGCCTGTGAAGATGCTGTTACCTTGCAGTCCAGATTCTTTGTGCGTTTTTCAATTTCATCTATTACCTTATCCGATGAAACATCCGACTTCTCATCAAGCAATATATACATGCTCACGCTGTCGCTTCCTGAGCTCATCAGGTTCATGGTCGAGCTGCCGCCTGCTGTAGCTCCTATTGTGTCTATGCCCTTTATATCAGATATTTTGTCCATGACCTTATCAGACAGCTCTGTAAGCTGCTTGAAGTCGAGCTTTTCGTCATCCTTTGCCTCTATGGTAAGTGAAATCTGATTTGACTCCATGTCCATATCCATAAATGTCATTCCCCTTGACATGCAAAGTGCGCCACTGCCGACTAAAAGCACTACTGCCGCAATAAATACCACCGGCTTAAATCTAAGACATATGCCGAGCACATTTGCATACCAATCCTTAAAACGGTCAAACCATGGATGCTTTATATCCTTCGTCTTTTTGAGCATGCCTGAAGCAATTGCCGGTACAAATGTGAGTGCCACAACAAGAGATGCCATAAGAGTAAACGCTACCGTAAGTGCCAGGTCTACAAAGAGCTGTCTCGTGATTCCATCAGTAAAAATGATTGGCGCGTACACACTTACCGTGGTAAGTGTAGAGGCAAAAATGGCTCCTGCCACCTGATTTGCACCCTCAACAGCCGCCTTCTTTACCGAATATCCCTCTCCCCTTAATCTGTAGATATTCTCGATTACTACTATTGAATTATCCACCAGCATTCCTATTCCAAGCACAAGTCCCGACATTGAAATGATATTTAAGGTGATATCCGTAAAATACATAAGCACCACTGCCACAATAACCGATAGCGGTATAGATGCTGCGATAACAAGTGTTGGCTTTATATCCTTTAAGAACAAAAGCAATACGAAAATGGCAAGTATTGCTCCCACTATCATATTCTGCATCACACTTTTTACAACCATGTCGATGTATACGCCCTGATTCATGAGCACTGTGGTGTGTAATCCGTCATTTTCCTTTTCCAGCGAATCAAGCTTGTCCAAAAGACGGTCTGTGACGTCTCCTGTAGAGTAGCCGGTCTGCTTCTCCATGGAGAGCATTATTCCGGGATTACCGTTGACTATCGCATATGTCTCATCCGAGTTGTCAGTCATCTCAACATCTGCCACATCACCGACATGAATAGGAGCTATTCCATCAAGCTTCATATCCATAAGCACTAGATTTGTTAAATCATCAATTGATTTTATCTCATCTCCCACCTGTACTATGTACTGCGTGCCATTTGAATCATTTACATAGCCTGCAGGCATATCAAAGTTCTGTGCGACGAGCAGCTGCGAGAGTGAGTCAATTGTTAAAACTGCATTTAAGTTTGACTTGTCAAGCGCATCATCCTTACTCTTTTCAAGCTCCTTCTTTGAGCTGTCAAGAGATGCCGCTGCTGTTGCAAGCTGTGCTGACTGCTGTCCTATGCTTATCGAGCTTATAGCTGCCTGACTGTTTAGATTATCATAGGCATCTAAAAGTGCTGTCTCTCCTTGTGCTATCTGGTCAAGCCCGCTTTGGCACTGCTCTATACCTGTATTCACCTGAATGAGAGTCTGTGCTATCGCTGACGCTGCCGCAGGCAGATCATCTGCTGTGTTTACCTTGATTCCAAGCGTCGAGAGACCTGAAAACTGTGTTGCAATCTGCTTATTAACCTGCTCAAGTTGCGCTTTGAGTGCTGTGCCCGCTTCACCCGGTGCATTTGCGCCCTCTTTGAGTGACGGAATTGTCTTTGTATATGTATCACTATTCATGAAGTCTGAAAGAGCTGACTGAATTGTTTCAAGCTGGCTCTTCTGCTCATTTAAGCTTGAAAGTGTACTCTCTAGCTGAGTCTTCTGCTCTGCAAGCTTTGCCTTTTGCTCCTTTAGCGTATCCACTCCCGCGCTCATCTGATCCGATGCCGATGTGATTGCGTTTTGTCCGCTCTCTATCTTTGCGCTTGCATCATCCATCTGACTTTTTGCATCGTCAAATTTCTTTGAAACGGCATTATTTATTTTCTCATTGAGCGCATCTATCTTGGCCTGATTCATCGTGACCTGTATCTGCTCGGTGAGCTCACCTGTTGCAGTCACTGATGCGACTCCTTCTGTACTCTCAATTGCAGGCTTTAGTGTGTTTTCCACAAAGTCTGTGATTTCCGACTTGCTTTTCCCATCCATATCCACAGCAGTCATCATGATTGGAAGCATGTCCGGATTTATCTTCATAATGGTCGGAGTACCCACTCCATCCTTCCAGCCAGCCTTGACCTGATCTATTTTCTGCTGCATCTCTATCACTACAGAATCCATGTTGGCATTCTGCTCATACTCGCATGTCACTAGAGAATAGCTGTTATATGACATTGAGCTTACGTTTTTGATATTGGACGTAGTTGCCATAGCTGCTTCAAGCGGCGCGGTGACATCGCTCTCCACCTCCTGTGGACTTGCTCCCATATCTGTTGTCACGATAAGTGCATACTGAAAGCTCATATCCGGCAGCAGATCTGTCGTCATCCTGCCAAGCGATACAACACCGAGTACTATTACCAGCAGTACTCCTACAAGTACAGTAAAAGGCTTTTTTACACTATATCTGGATATCATCTGACCCCTCCTTCTTCTTTTCTTTGATAATGTCCTGCCTTAGTTTGATAGACAATGTGATTACTGCGATTTTCACAATAAATTTAATTCGCTGTTATACTTTTATTATACAATGTGGCGGATTGCAACTCAATTGGTTTATACTTTTTTAAGAGTTTTTGACAATAAAAAAGACACCCAATTATACGATTAATATAATTCGATGTCTTTAAATGTCTTTAAATCT
>ENA-OZXG01000402-OZXG01000402.1-human-gut-metagenome-genome-assembly--contig:-NODE-402-length-10476-cov-19.333557_pt1 | contig 10476 bp, 7 predicted proteins | sample MGYA00243545_ERZ654103 | MGnify/ENA primary metagenome ERZ654103 (study PRJEB26926, sample SAMN06164927) | human gut metagenome | biome: ENVO:00009003; feature: ENVO:2100002; material: ENVO:00002003...
CGATTTCTGTTTTATTTGTGGAAAAAGAAGAAGAAAAATAAAACATCATCTTTGTCAATCGCAATTATAGGGAAATAAAATCATATATCCAAATATTTCTCCGATTTTTTTTGAAAAAAAGTTTTCCGCCGGGAAATACAACGATATATCCGCCTTGATTTAGATGTGTTCCTTTTTACTTCTTTCTTTGAATACTGTTGTTTCTCAGTCAATCTTACATCAGAAAAATACTGGCTTATATAATTCCGTAACGTTTTTTGGTAGCATTGTCAAATACTTCTGTCTCTTTCAGAAACGCCATCACTCTTTCTCTGTCTTCGGGAGTCAGACAGCCTTTCAGTTTTCCGTCCTTTTCTGTAATTTTCAGTTTTGAAAGCTCGAATATATCCGAGCAGTCCAGCCAGCTGTCATAGTCCAGAATGCTCCGATAGTTGCGTACCAATAAGGGATATTGGCTGTTTAGCAGTTCCTCAGACCTCTTCTTGGAAGAATCTATCTCCGAATTTATGAGCAACGCACCGATGGCTACTCCTTCTGGCGTGAACCCGATAATGACAATGTATTTCTTGCGGTCATCATATCCGTTTTTCAATATCAGTCCGTCCTCTTCATCCAGAGGGACATAAATAATGTCACCAATCTTCACTGATGACATATCTACTCGTTCTGCTTCGTCCATTGCAGCCTTCAACTTTTCAAGCACACTGTTTTTATCGTCCATCTGATTTTTAGGATAAAGCGTTTCTGACAATTTGTTTTTCTCGGATGTAATCTACCATTTCCTTGGTTGCCTTTCCGGCTCTTGCTATATCTATGATGGTAATGAAATTCTTTTGAGGATCATCCTGAATGCGGGTCATTGCTTCTTCCCATGCCGAGTCGTGCGACAGATCCGACAGGTCATAGGGGTCTGTATCCTTATATTTTTCGATAGCAGCATCAAGACAACGCTTGTCAGCACCTGAGATGTAGTCCATATCAGGTTTTGCAGAAGTATAAACCTTCTTGTCTCGTACTTCTATACCGGTGAGAAATTCTTCAAAATTTCCTTCCAGTGGCTTTCCCTCTGCTATTTGCAGTGCCTTATAGGTATAGGTTGGTACAGGGCCATGCTTCAATGCCCTGAACGAGTCCTCTACAAGTACCTTTCCATATTTGACAAGATGATCCTGCTGGGCAAAATAAAGTATCTTGAATAACTTTATATAGTCCACTCCCTGGGGAAAACTCTGCATGATATAGAGTAATACTGCTTTTATTTTTGCAATCTGTATAGAAGTTTTCATTTTATATTAATTCAATTATTGGGCAAAGATACAACTAATTTATTGAATAATACGCCTGTAGTTCGTAAAATCTGACTTTGAGGCCATGCTATTCGTATTTCCAGATTTTATTGGGTGATATGATATTTCTCCTTTATATGTTCGGCCACATGCTCCACTTCGGGGAACAATGTGGATTTCCATGCTGTCCTCCAGTTCGCCTTCAAGTTTTTCAAATAATGTTCTGATACTACCTATGGTTGTTGAAGTTTCATTTTCAGGGATGAAGTCATAGGCATCACATGAAATCTCCCAAGGCTTTTCCCAAAGAGTCCGGATTGCTTCTTCTGACAGCTTTTCATAAGAAGCAAAGCTGTCATAGGTGTAGCTCAACTTCTTTTTTCGCAGATATGATGATGTATTGGAGTCCAGAGGAACGAACTTCTCTGGATTGGTATAGAATAGTACAATACTGAGCTTGCTTTTTCCTACACTTTTTATATCCAATATGGTTTGAAAGAGTTGTTCTTCTATTTTCCCTTCTTTTGCCTGTCTGAACAAGTTCCACAGTGCTGTTATATCATGCTTACCCCTGGTTGTCTTCCATGGGAATAGATGCACTTTCATTGGGTGTATTGTTGGAAGTCCTGTTACATCTGTCGGTACTTGGCATTTGAACTTCAGTTCTGTACATAAATCTTGTAATATTTCAACTCTTCTCTCATTGGAGTGAAACTTGTTGAGATACGATAAGAATGTGAACGGGTCTATTTCTTGTAATGTAATCTCTTTACCTTTTTTTGTGCCATCTCGAAAACCGGTAATACCGATTTCTTTTAACTTAGATATAAGCTCTGGCAGGCTATTCTGTTTCCCGAGTAGCCAGTCGGATAGTTCTTTATAGAATGGTAACCATGTAAATTTTTTATCCATAACTTATCATGGCTTATTTACTATTTTGATGGAGCCAATTATAGAATCTTTGCTTTAATAGTTCTTTCCATTCTTTGCTGGGACATTTATCTACTAAAGATAGATATTCTTCTGGTGTAGTAGATTTTATCAATAACTCTACCAATTTCAAAAGATCCCATTGCAAATCATAGAATGAGCTTTCTGGAAATAAGCTAATTAATACTAGACCTTCTTCATACGTAATGGGGGCTTTAATCCTTGATAATAATACATCATAAGACCTTATTGTATTAATAATCATTTCCGTATCATTAATTGATTCATTGGGCATTTGCCCTAATTTTGATAATTCTATAACTTCTTTTCTCATATTATAATATTATTATCTACATGATTGAATAATTTTATCTAATGATAATTCATCTTTTTTTAGCATTCCTAAATTCTCATATTCTTTAATAATTTGAGTTATTGATGCATCATACTTACCATTTCCTATGTTATGTAAGTTTATTAAATCATCTTTCAGAACCTCTATGAAACTTCTGTTTTTATCTATTTTGTAAGTTAATACACCTTTGTATTTGTAAGTACGGGTCAAGGCATGATCTGCATCAGTCATAACAACCGCAATGCCATCAGACTTGGGTAAATACCTTAATTTATCTTGTGGTATATGATGAATCTGTAATCCATCATATGCTGTAGATGCACTTGTTAACTCTCCATAAGTTCCAACTTGACCTAAAACGACATATAACCCCAAAACATCAATCCAGACATTTATATCTTGGACATATCCATACAGAGTAGAATTGTTTCCCACCAACCCAATCGGGTCAGAAGAAATGTACATCCCCATCTGTGGTGAGTAGTAGCGGAATCTGTTGTAGTACAGTCCCGTCTCAATATCCTCATACTGTCCCTGATAGCGGAAGGGTACGAGCGTTCGGTCTCCGTGACATTCCTTCACCTCTCCGTACACGTCCAGCAGCATCTCCCATACAAGGTTTCCCCTGCTGTCGTATGCCTGCGTAGGCGTGCCCAGATAGTCATGCACTATCGTGTAGCGTTCACCGTCAGTGACTTTTGCCACCGGTGTGAACGAGGTTCCGTCATATATCCATGTCACGAGGTTCTCCGGCTTTTCCGTGCCGTCGTATTCCTCGCGTCCGCTTTCGTCAGTGATGAGCTTCGGTCTGTCGGCTTCCTCAATGTCCCATTTGTGCAGCACCACGTTCCCGTCCCATCCGAACCGCCGGACGGTTCCGTCCACGGTTTTCGACACCCGTCGCCCGAGCGCGTCATACCCGAAGGAGACGGTCTTTCCTTCAGGTGTCTTCACCCCGGCAAGCATTCCGTTGGCCAGCCACTCGTAGCAGGTGTCTCCCGGCTGCCAGTCCGCAAACGGGGTATCCTTGCTTCCGGCACTGCCGCTTTCTCCGTTCTCCGGGGAAGAGAACAGTCCGAACAGCCCCTTTCTGATGCGGCCTGCACTGCCGCTGTTCATATCCGACAGGTTCCTGCGGCTTCTGTGCACGAGGTTCCCCTCGCAGTCATAGCGGTAGTGGAACTCCCCTTCGCTTGTCAGCCGTCCGCCGCCGTCATACGTCCTGTCCCTTCCGCTTTCGCTGCGGTACAGGTTTCCCACCTTGTCGGGTGTGCGGAATATGCTTTCGTGCATGGAGTAGTCCGCCCTCACGAGGTTGCACATTCCGTCGTAGTCGAAGATGACCGGCTCGGGGGAGAGGTTGCTGCGCATCGACATCAGCCTTGCGCCCACGTCCCACCGGTAGCTTCTCCATCCCGTATGCCTTTCACCCGAATGCACGAGGCGGGAGCGTACAAGCCCCATGTCGTCATAGTCCGTGGTGATCCTTATTCCGCCCGTGGCGAAGCGTTCCGTCTCGCGTCCCGCATCGTCCCACAGGATGCTGCTTTCCCAGGACTGTATATTCTTTTTCCCTGTGTTCCCTTCCTTTGCGGATTCCTTGTCCGGTTCAGGCCTTTCCACCTCGGCCTTTATTTCTCCGACAAGTCCCGGACTGTCGTAGGACAGCCGCATGTCCGCTCCGAGCGAGCTTCTCACGCGGGTGCGCTCGCCGTATATGCCGTATTCCGATTCCACGGACATCACCTGCGTGAAGGTGTCGCCTCCCGGTAGGCCCGCCTTCTCGCATACCACACGTCCCATCGGGTCGCGCTCCAGCCTTATGCGTGCCTCCGTGTTGTCGGCCGATACCATCAGTCCGTTCCTGTCGTATCCGTATTCCTCCCTTGTGCCGTCATGGTACGCTACTGTCGTCACACGTCCCATTGCGTCGTATGTATAGGTCGTGGAGCGTCCTCCGGGGCGGTCTATGCGTGTCACCCTTCCGCATCCGTCCCTGTGGTATGTGCGCCCTATGCCTCCGTAGTCCCTTTCCGATGTGATGTTTCCCGCAAGGTCGCGTCCGAACAGGTATCCTGCGCCTGCCTCGTTTACCACCTCTGTCAGCCGGTCCATTCCGTCATAGTTGAAGCTCACCCTGTGCCCGGCTTCCTCCCGCCACGTCATGCTGCCCACCGAGTTATAGCCCATGCGCACATGCCTTCTTGCGTCACGCGCCTCGGTGATGCTGTCGTAGCTGTCGTAGTCCAGGTGTATGACGTTCCCGTCCCGGGCGTCTATGCGGCGCAGTCGGTCCAGCGCGTCGTAGTGGTAGAACTCCGTGCGGTATCCGGGGGAGGTGCGTTCCATCATCCTTCCCCTTGCGTCGTGCTTCCATCCTCCGAGCTTCCTGCCGTTCTCGTGCCACGCCTCGAGGTTCATGTCCCTGTCGTACGAGAGTTCGCTCCGGCGCTTTCCCTTGCTTACCGCCACGGGCAGTCCGTGTGCGTCGTAGGCCAGTTCGGTCACTTCTCCCTCAGCGTCTATGAATCCGGTCACGAGGTGCGGTCTTTCCCTGTCGTACAGGCGCACCGTCTTGTTCCCCTCACGGTCTATGTGGATGATGAGCCGTCCTCTCTCGTCATGGACGAACATTTCCCCGCTGCCGTCTGGATAGGTGATGCCGGTGAGCTTTCCTTCCCCGTCATAGCTGTAACCCGTCACTCCGCCTTCGGGGTCTGTGGTGCGGTACGGCTCCATGTAGTCCGTGTAGCTGTGGCGTGTCTCGTTGCCCAGCGGGTCTATCTCCGCTGTCACGAGCTGTTCGGGTGTGTAGCGGTAGGTGGTCGTCCCACCCGTGGAGTCGGTCACCAGGTTGTAGCCCTTTTCGGGATGGTACTCTATGCGTCCCTCCATCATTCCGTCCCTGCCGTAGGTATGCACGCAGCGTCTCTTCCCGTCGTATTCCCAATAGTAGGTGTCGCCGTTGCGGTCTGTCTTCTCCGTCATCAGGTGTCCGGAGTACGTCATCCTTGTGGTCTTTCCCAGGGCGTCGGTGATGCCGGTCATGTTTCCCTCTTTGTCGTAGGTGTACGACACCAGGGTTTCGTTTCCTTTTTCCGTCACGAACGAGAGTTCCGTTATCCGTCCCTTTCCGTCCGTGGTGGCCTGTACCCTGCGTCCTGCAGGGTCGGTCAGTCCGGTCAGTTTTCCGTCTGCAAAGTGCAGCCGTACCCGGAGCCCGTCCGGATTCTCTATGTGTGTCAGTCTCCATGCCCTGCCGTCCCTCATGTCGAACCGGTAAGTGAGCAGGGTGTCGTGGCTGTATGCCTCATAGCCTTTGTCCGTGCGGCGCAGCGTCATGCGTTCGGAGCGCATGTAGAATTCTCCGCCCGGTGCTATCGCCGGGAACGGCACGGCACGTCCGTCCTCCATGCGCAGCATCGTCACGTCTTCGTCCTCGAAGCTCTCCACCGTGCGGTCGTACCGGCAGTGTGTCCCGTGTCCGAGCCATCCCTCGTATTCCGAGTCGGAATACCACGCCCTCGTCCATTCCAGCGGCAGCGGAGAGGGGAACCCGAAGTCCGTGCCTTCGTAGACCACGGCTCCGTTTACAAGGTTCACCGGCTCGAAACCGTTCTTGCACAGGTATGCGCTCAGCTTCTTTGTTGAGGGAAAACGATCCTGTATGTTGGTATTTTGTAAGACCTTTGTATTAAATTTCGCTAGTGCCCTTCCAACTCCCTTGCTTCCGAGTTTTATCAGCGAACTGAATCCGATGCTTGACGCAAGCCCTGCCAGCATTCCTCCCCAGTCGGGTACATAGGGACTGCCCACCATTACGGGCTTTCCGGTCGGCACCGGTAGGGAGAAGGAGGTAGGTGCGAACAGGCTTGGTATGAGGCTTGTCTTTCCCGCCTTGTTCTTTCCTATGGCTGCCGACAGGGGTATGCCCACGTCGTTGCAGGTCATCACCATGTATCCCTTCGGACTCATGCGGCTGCCGTCACAGAACGTGTTCTGTGAAGCGAAGAAGTTCATGCTCTCGTTCCCGATCATGGATGCCATGGCAAACGGGCCTGCAAGCGGTATGTGCATCAGGGGGATGATCATCCCGCCCGTATCGGAAACGCCGCGCTTCAGTCCGTTCACGCTCACGTTCGTACCCAGGAATGGTATGTAGTCAGCGGGGTCTATCACCATCCCGACGTAGGGATGGATGGGGTTAAAGGGGGGAGCCGTCGTCACATGTATGTCAACCCCGATTACCATGGTGTTATGACTGTCCGCTAAGAGCATAATCTGGTTATTTTGAGTTTACTGAATATTCCGCGTTGAGTTTGGCTGCCAGTTCCTTGGTAGATAGCTGCCAGTCCTCGCCGTATAAATTTGCCATACGTTTCTCGATTTCGTCTCTTTTGGAGGAGTTGATGCTGTATGTCTTGTCAAGATAGGTAGAGGCGATAAATGAAAGATTGATGATTTTCAATTCTTCGTCAGTGAATGAGTAACCGTACTCAAAAGCCTCGTTCAGGATCGGTTCGTACGTAAGCCTGTCTTTTTTCAGTGCCATCAGCAGTACATAGTTGTATTCGTTTACAACCTCTGTCTTCATATCAAGTTCCTTGGCTATACTCACGGCGGTCATAAACTGTTTGATGGCACTGTTTATGTCCTTATTATAGCTGTCCACCGTACCTTTATAGTTGTAGAGTTGCAGCAGGATTTGTGCGCAGTCCCGCTCCTCATGATATTTAGGGAGTACAAGGGCAATTCCTCTGTCAAACAAGTCATGACAGAACCCGGATTCACGGTGAAATTTAATCATGAAACCGCCAAATATGAGGTAGGCTGAAGCCATGAGTGCCGTTCCGCCGATTTCACGGCTTAGCTTTATCAGTTCATTTCCGAGCCTTTTGGCTTCGTCCTTTTTTCCTTTCGATGCAGCTTCTCCTAATTCGAACAGGCATTTGCGATATTTCACGTGTGGGTCTTGCGGGTTGCCTTGTGTCGCAATCTCTTTATATGCACCGGTCATATTCTGGTCTGGAATGTCAATCATGCAGAATTTGTCTTTCAATTCCTCGTGCAGACTTTCATAAACCTCCCTCTTTTTATAATCAATCAGAATGATTGCCACACCTTCAGGAAGTTGTTCGGCAATGTTCTTTATTGCTTCATTCAGTGATTCCACATCGTTGATACGGGATATGAAATAAGTTATGCCCAGCAGATTGTCGTTTCCGACAAATTCCTTGAAACTTGTTACCAGACGGATATACAGGTCTCTCAATCCTTCGGCTGTCATGGAATCTGCTGATTCCGATTCTGACTTGAAGGTGGAAAAATCCTTCCACTTCCAGTCTGGGTTCTTTTCCGCATCGGCAGAAAAAGAGGTTATCCATTCTTTTATCAGAAACCTGTAAAAGTCTGTTGTATTATTGTAATCTGTCTTGAAACCTACGATTATGTCCGGAGTGCGGCCATATTCGGATGCTTCCAGTCTTATAAATCCTTCCACAATCTGAAAATCAACAGGTTCACAGGCGAGGCAATAAATTTTTGCATCGGGAGTTTTCTCTCGATGCTCAATCCATAAGTCCTGTATGTTACTGATCCTTATGGCTATCGGATTATGTTCGTTATTTATCATGGATTAAGATTTAATAAAGCACCTTTTATGTTTGTCATCGTAGAGCCTTCCACATCCACGGTAGCGCCTGTTGCTTTCAGTGAGGCAGATGCTTTTATGTCTATTGTGGCAGCCTCTTCCTTGATGGAGGCGGTGCTCTTTATTTTTGCTTCGGATGTACCTTCGAAAGTAGAAGTTTTTCCAAGCACTTCAACTTCAGAGTCAGCTTCGATTCTGATTTTTTCGTCAGCACGCATTTCTATCTCTTTGGAATGGATGCTTATCTTGTCCTTGGCATCTATGGTGATTGTCTTGTCACCGTTCAGCATGACGGTACTTCCGCTGGGATCAGCAATGGTGATGCTTCCTTTGTCATCATCAATCGTTATGGTACATCCGCTCCGGGTAGTCAGGCTCTTTTTCTTGTTGCCGCTGTCACCGCCTGCACCGGTATTTCCGTTGAACAGGCTGCCCATTACGAATGGGCGGTTCGGGTCGTCATGCCGGAAGCCTACCAGCACGATGTCGTCTTTTTCGGGGATGAAGACAAATCCCCTGTTGGTAGATACTTTGTCGCTCATTCCTGCATCCGGTGTCATGACACGTATCCATGAGGTTTTCATATCTCCCGACTGCCAGTTCATCTTTACCTGAACGCGTCCCTGCTTCTTTGGGTCATCGTTGCTTACCACTACCGCCTGTTGCGTCTGTGCTACAGGCAATGGTACATCTGGAGCTGGCAGGTTAGGTATTGTTGCGCTCAGTGCCGTAAATGTATTGTAATAGCTGTTGCCGGAACCTATTATATGGGTTATTTCCGTAATGATATACGAGTCGAGCATCTGTTCTGTAAAACTGAAATCCTCACCTTGTATGGCTGTTTGTATATCAACCACACTGCCTACTGTCAGGCTATAGCAATCGCTTTCGCAGCTAACATAGTGTGAGGCCGCAGTATCGCTCTGTTGTTTCTTCTGGAAATAGTTGTCAAGTTCTACTTTATTGGATATTCGGGGTTCTGCATATTGGTTGGCTGGCGACTTGAACAGTCCTAAGGAAGCCTGAAATGCTGAATGTCCCAAACTGCCAAGGCCTCTTGGTGTGTCTGGTGATGTTGATTCAAACTTTTGTCCGTCTTCAGAGTGGTAGGATTGGCCTGCCAGCGGACGGGCGATGGCTTGGATGGATATGTCAAGGCTCTGCAGGTTTCTTCCGTACATCAGAGGTATGCCGCTTGCAGCAGCAGGTTTGCCAAATACCAGCTGCTTTCCGTCATAATATAGCCATTCGTGATACTGTCTGGCCAGCCTGCGGATAAAGTCAAAATTGCTTTCCCTGTATTGGCATTCGTATGCTATCTTTTCTGTGTATTCGGGAGAAACAAGGGCTGTTACTCCGGCTTTTTCACAAACTTCGTTGACGATGTTGGCCAAAGTCTTGTCCAGCCACGAAGCGCATGTCGGTTCTGACTCCAGAAGGAAAGTATTTGAGTATCCCGTCAGGAGCAGGCAACCGTGATTTCCGGCTGCTCTGTGTAGCGAAACATGTGTGGCTATTCCCACAAATGTATTTTCACCCATCAGTATGACGACTTTTTTTCCAAGCCAGTTCTTTGCCTTTTCCAGTGAATGCGTTGCATAGGCTTCGCCCACCTCTATATCAAAACTTATCTCGAAATAGTGATGGTCATTGATTACCTGTTTCAGCATTACCTGCAGAAAAGAGTGCTGCGGATTTCCATCTATGCTGATTGATATTTTCTTTTCTTCCAGCATGGCAATAGTCTGTTAAAAGTTTGATAAAAATTGAAGCTCCTATTTCTGAATTATGTCAGGACATAAAAACAGGAAAAAGAGACCTCAAAGCCTGATTTTTTGAAATTTCCTCTGGTTCTTTCCGACGATTTCTGTTTTATTTATGGAAGAAAAGGGAAAAAACAAAGCATCATTCTTGCTAATCGCAAATATACGTGAATGAAAAAACAAAACCAAATTTTATAAGCCGTTTTTGATATGAAGAAAGTGAAATAACCGTTTTGATTTTCAATATTTTCTGATTGATAAGCTAACAGCAGAAATATTTTTAATGGCATTTTTATTTGGAAAAAAATTATGCCGCCCTAAGCGGGATGCTTGGAGCGGCATAATAATCATTTATTCCCTTGTAAGGTAGATCTCTTCATCAGTTTTTCGGCCATCTGTTGTCAAGCGCAGCGTTGCCCACATTGATAAGCTCAGCCGAGAATGTGAGTGCGATGGTCATCGGCACGTCGTTGTTCACGTCAAGAGTTTCCT
>ENA-OZXG01000403-OZXG01000403.1-human-gut-metagenome-genome-assembly--contig:-NODE-403-length-10425-cov-5.077531_pt1 | contig 10425 bp, 9 predicted proteins | sample MGYA00243545_ERZ654103 | MGnify/ENA primary metagenome ERZ654103 (study PRJEB26926, sample SAMN06164927) | human gut metagenome | biome: ENVO:00009003; feature: ENVO:2100002; material: ENVO:00002003...
GCCACCCTTGACGTTCATCTTAAAGTCTTCCTTGATAACCTGAAATCACTCGGATACAAATATAGAGAAGAGGATTTTAAATATGAGATTGATACTACGGTTGAAAACACTTCCAAGCTCGTTTCGTATGATAGCGTAAACCTGATTGATGCCCTTACCCAAATGGCGGAGACATGGGAGTGTGAATGGTGGATAACTGATAAGACAATCCATTTCGGACGTTGCGAATACAGCTCTCCCGTAGATTTCAAGGCCGGAGATTTGACAGATACTGAGGATGTAAACGTAAGCTCCATGCAGCGTAGCGATAGTCAGACGGTTTTCGCTACTCGTGTTTATGCCTTTGGTTCAACGCGAAACATTCCTTCTACTTACCGTAAGAATCTTATTTTTGATGTCAAGCAGGCAAACGGTAGGGAAATATCCGATACGGCAAGACCGCTTGATGTAAAGTATTTCCCAAGTCGCGTCGTTCACAAAGAAGAGTATTCGGTAAAGGAAAGTATAGGTAGTGGCAGTTTTACTGCATCTTATGTAGAATGGACGCATGACACTGATATCGTAGCTTCGTTACCTGCAGGGGATTATAAGGTTTCATCAGGAGATGGCATATCAATTAATGTATCCACAGTTATTCCTTCAATCGGATCAGGACGTTCTTTTCTTCCTGCCGGTGATTATGTTTTGAGGGCATCTTATGTCTATAAATTATCTGGTGTAACTAAAGAAGTTTCTATAGGTAATCAAACGGTTACCTTATCCCAAGAGCAGCAGTACGAAGTCTCTGCTGTGTTTGCTGTCGCTTCTTCTTTGCAGATTGAAGGAAATGCTACTGATTTAAAGATCAGGATATACGCACATGTCCCATCCCGTGAATCCTCTATTCTGAATGATTCTTTCTCGGCTTATGTTTCGTATGATATAACTCTATTCAAAGGATCGTCAGCAGATGCTACAGTGACCTTTCTTTCCGGACTAAATTCGGGCAAGACATTCTCCTGTGTATATAATCCGGACCATTTAATCGGTGATTCCGCTAACGTAATACAATTGCCTAGCGGAGTAACGGCCTCGCTCGGTGATAGATATACAATTGACAACATCATTAAGGGAAAGGTTCCTGACAGCTACTTTAGCAAAGATGACAAGGAGCTCACCTTAAATGGTGTGGTCCAGAAACGTCTTATGCTCCCGGAGGAAGTTCCTTATGTGGATGCTTACCGTTATAGTCCTACAGGAGAACGTATATACATTGGTGAAACTCATTATGATGACAATAATAATGTGGAGATGTCGCAGGAAGAAGCTGTAGAGGGAATTGTCATCTTTGAAGATGAATATCCCAAATATGTCGGCACATTATCAAATGTAACATACCGGGAGGAAGATGAACTTGACGAGGACGACAATCCAACCGGAGACAAGTATCGTATCTATACGTTCAAGGATGCAGGGTTGAAGAATTTTACAAATGACTTCCGGCTGGACGGAGAAAGTTTCCGCTTGACCTTTCAGACGGGCAAACTCGCCGGCCTGGACTTTGAGTTACTTCTGCAGGAGAGTGATGATTCCGGTGCCACTTTCGAAATTGTGCGTAATGAGGATTACGGCCGTTATCTTCCTGATGACATTTTGTTTCCTGCTGATTCTGACACATATGTTCTTTATGGTTTTGATACGGCTTATGTCTCAGAAGAATTGATTCCGGAGGCCGAAGATGAATTATTGAAAAAGGCAAAAGACTATGTCAAAAAGTCTATGATTGATCCTTCCACCTACGATTGTGATATGGACCCTGAGTTCATCTATGATAATGGGAATGTTATCACCTATGAGGTGGGAGACAAAGTTAACCTGATCAATAAGGCTTTCTTTCCTAAGAGCAGACAATCCAGAATAATTGGTTTTGAGTGGCCGCTGGATATTCCTTACGATCATCCAATTTATACGGTTGGAGAGACTGCCTCATATTCGCGTATAGGCGAGATAGAGAGTAAACTTGATTCTCTTACATACAAGGGACAGGCATATACCGGTTCTGTGTCAGGAAGTGGAGGAACGAGTATATATCTCATCGGTTTGAATGACAAGACTGTTCCTACGGATCGCAATACATTTTCGGCAAAAAGAATTATTGATGAGATTGAACGTCGCTCCCTTAGCAGCATTGAAGATGACAAAGCAGAAGGATTGATAACTCTCGGTAAGGGATTTGTGTCGGAAGGATTTTCTGCAGCTAACGGTGGCCTTGTAGTTCGTGGCGGAGAATTGATAGAAGAAGTTGAAGATTCATTGATTGAAGAATTAGAATAATATGGCAATACTAAGTAACGGTAAGTTCTACGGATTTCTTTGTTCTGTGAAAGCGACAGGACGTAAGTTGTCGAACGGCGTAAAGGAATACGTCGAAGACTTCGTGTCCGGATTTGCCGGTCATGGATGGAAGCTGTGGGAGTATATCAAGGGCAAATGGAAGCTGGAGATAGACAGTCTCGTTGTCCGCGAAACAATGGTCGTTTTTGAACTCCTTATTCAGAAGATCCGCGCGGTTAAGGGTGCACTGGGTATCACTCAGGCATGCGGTCGTATAAAGACTGCCACGCTGGATGAGTCCGGACAAAACTGGCTGGTCACCATAGAGGATGAGATGTCTTTTGTCGCACACGATTTCATCCGGTGCCAGGATTGGACGAATGGTACCCTTAAAGGCTATTGGGTCGAGATAGCCGAAATACGCAAGATTGACGGTGTTGATACAATCGTCATACCTGTCAGTGAGTTCACCGGCGGTATAGGTTACACAGACGGCATGGAGGCTGTTGATCCGGCATTGTCGGGCATGACTACTCCGGCTGTCAGTGATGAGATTGTCCAGTTCGGTAACTCGAAGGATGTAAATCGTCAGAGTGCGATCTATCTGCATGCCGATGAAGGTGGACAGCCTGCAATCGATATTCTGTTTGGTATCAACAGCAAAAGTTTTGCCGGTTGTACGAAAATCCGTATGGGCGGTGATATTCCCGGAACAGACGGGCTTAAGGGTTTCTATTGCGAAAATGGTATGATCAAAGGTACAGACTCTAAAGGGCATGTCGTTTACTGTATCTATCCGGACGGTACTGCTGAGTTTGGAGACGGATCAGCCCGATTTGCTACAGATAGATCAGGTCACATAGCCGGAGGTGCTATTTCGTGGCATTGGGATGCATCGAAGAACAAATATGTGTGTTCGATGAAAGGAGTGGTTCTAACGTGGGATAATCTGGACGAGGAAACAAAGGAAAATCTAAAGGGAGAACCGGGTAAAGATGGCCAGGACGGTACGGATGGTAAACCGGGTACTGACGGTAAAGACGGTACAAGCCTCATTTTTATGGGGGAATTCTCTTCTGCTCCGGCAAATCCTCAGAACGGATACTGGTATCGTAATACTACCGACAAGAAATGCTACGTATACCAGGATGGCGCATGGTATGTGATGACTGAGGATGGAAAGAATGGTCTTGACGGCGAAGGAAGTATTTCTGCTGATCTTGACGATGAAATGCAGTCTGTAGCTTGCTCTCTGGACGGTACAGTGGTATTTGGTTTGCCCATCACGACGACATTCTCTATGTTCTACGGAACAACCGAGCTTCCTCTTGATTCTCTTTCTGTAGGCAGCATTACAGGCGTGACAGCAACGGCTGATCGTAGCACGGGGATAGTTAAGGTAACAGCTATTACTGCTGCGGTGGCTGATGTAATTCGTATACCCATAACGGGACGGGTAACATACAAAGGTTCTCAGTATGAACGTACCCTGCATTTGTCGATAAACAAAGTGAAGCCCGGGGAAAATGGAGAGGATGGGACCGACGGGGCAAATGGTCAGAACGCGGTCATTTACTCGCTTCAGCCATCGACCAATATCATAAAGAGAGATGCTGACGGGAACAGTGATGTCTCGAATATATCCTGCCGGGTGATGAAGACCGACGGAGCTTCTACTGTCGTATCCTCTCTGCCGGTTGGCTACTCAATGGATTATATTATAGACTCAGGGAATGCGACTAGCTATACTCCGGATAAGCAAATATCCGTCTCCGGGATAACAGATAAGATACAGTTCCGGCTTTACAATGAAACATCGGGAGTAGTACTGATCGACCGCGAAACGATTGCTGTTGTCTCAGACGGGAAGAAGGGGCTTGACGGTATAAATGGTGAAGATGGTAAAGACGGGCTCAGTATTACGTGGAAAGGGGATTTATCAAGCGCTCCTGCCAATCCTCAAAAAAACTGGGCTTATCGCAATACCAGTAATGGTATCGTCTATATCTATAACGGCACCGCTTGGGAGTTGATGGTTGCGGACGGTCAGGACGGAACAGATGGTACTGACGGCACGGATGGCCTGAGTGTTTTCATTACATACCATGACAGCGAAGATGAACCATCCCGTCCGACCGGAAGCGGGACAAGCGGAGGATGGCACACTAACGCAACAAAAGATGTTGTCTGGATTTCTCAGAAGGTCGCTTCAAGCGCTTCTTCCGGCACATGGGGTGATCCTATACGATTCAAGGGATTACCGGGTAAATATACGGAGCTACGGTATAAGTATGCTTTCGGAAAGCCTGCTACGCCTACCGGTACAAATCCGGCAGGATGGTCCCTTTCTCCGGATCGGGAGGATATCACCTTCTCTTATTCGGGTAACTTTACAAAAGACGGTGATTACTATGTCTCTCCATCCCCTGCATCTCATTCCTCGACATACAAGCAAAGAGTGTCATTTACGACAAGAAGAGCTAATCAGATGATACATATAGAGATTAATGTATCATCTGAGCAGAACTACGACAAGGGTATTGTAGAAGCCCTTGATACATCATATAGCAGTTCCAACGAACATGCCTGGGTGGGAAGCGGAGTGACTAACGCGGTGGTGGATATTGCAGTGCCTACAGCTGGCAGTCACTTTGTTGAGATTGTACACACGAAAGACGGCAGCACAAGCAGTAACGAGGACAGAGTCAAGTTCCGTATGCTCGATCCTACTACCTGTTGGTATTCCACCGCGGTGATTGATGGTAAAACAACTCCTTCCTGGAGCGAGCCTGTCATATTCCCGACAGACTCCAAGACCGAGGAACAGGTTTATCTGCTTGCCAAGTCGAACCTGACTATTGACATGCCGGCGTCTAACGAATATGTTAACGAATACATTGGTGATGCTCCTGAATACAGTAGCTCAAAATTCTATTCGGCAGGTAACATAGTAAAATACAATAATGTATACAAGGTAGCTATTCAGGCGCATTCGGGGATTGCTCCGACCAATGAAGCATACTGGGAAGATGTGCTATGGTGGGTGGATAATCCTCGTGGAGCATCGGAAACTTATCCTTATGAGTACACTTGTGAGCGTACTCTACAGGATGGAAAGTGGGGAGAGTATAAGAATTATCACCTGTTTGGGCATTACGGGAAGGACGGCGAACCGGGTGCAGATGGCAAACCGGGAGAGGATGCAAATCTCCTTCCTTGGGTAGAACAATGGGATAATAATAAGACACTGATAGATGGCGAATATGTCGTTTCTCCGAAGATGTTTTCCGGTACAAAGGATAGTGGTGGGAAACTGACCGGTATTGCATTAGGAAGAGATTGTATTACAGTCGATGGAGAGAAAAGAACGGGAATCTTTGCTCTTGTGGGTGGAAATATTGTATTTAAACTTGACCCAATATCCGAAGAGTATGAGTTTCAGGGTAGTGTGGTGGCAGATTCAATTACAATGAAAGATTTTGCACATCTTTCACAGGCTATATTTAAAGGAGACTTTATGTTCTCTCAACAAGGAATAGATGCTGATGGGAATCCAACCTCCAATTATCAAGAATTTAATCAGGAAAATCCGCAGGGTGGGAATTTTAAACCTAATCTGGCATTCAATCTTAAAACAGGGGATCAATATTCGAATGGGGGACATGTATATGGATTTGCGACCAATACTCCTATACAAGCTAATGGTACTTCAGTAGATCCCGACAAGGTTGCTTACAGTAAAGTGAACATATTATTTAGCGGAACTTCTTCCTTGCGTTTGCCTAATGATAAGAAGTTTGATGGAGTTGAATTCACAATTGTAAGTACTGCTTCCCGATCATTTGATGGTAGTGCAAATATTTATAGGGAAGGTGGAGGAGATACTAATTACTCAGCTACAGGTATACACTACAAAGGTGTAGAAATTAGGACGTGCTATATGAGATCGGAAGGGTCATTTATAAGGTTGATCGCTCATTGGAACGGTTCTAAATTAAAATATTACGTAGTCGGTCATAGTGATAATTTTGCCATGATTGAGCCTATTTTAAACACTCAAGGAACAAGTGCAACACTGGGTATATGGTTTGTAGATCGAGTTTATACATCAAGTACTAGCATGCGAGTCTATTATAACGATATTAATTTATTCTTATTTATGCTCAACGTGTATAGTGGAAAAGACGCTCCTAATACTGGTGGTTTAAACTTTACTTCTCCAAGTAGTTGAGTTTTGTTCAATGTATAACAACAAAGAATCAAGATAATATATATGCGAGCAAAAGGTACAATAATCAAGTTGGCAATCTCCATCGACCTCCCTTCGGGGCTGACAATGGATGATGTGGACTTCCAATGCCGCTTCTTTGTCTTCTCCGCCTCACAGGTGATAGAGAAGTCTAAGATGGTACGCATTAATGAGAACAGCTACAGCTGCTATGTTGACACTAAGATTATCGGATCGGGGGAAATCTGGCTGGAGACTACGGCTTACCTTCCTGATTTCGATTATGAAGGCGGAACAAGAGTAGAGGTAGATAAGATGAATACCGGTATAAAGACAGTGTAAAATGGGATGCATATCTGTACATATCGAGGCTATCAAGGGCATTGGAAATGTCTCGGCCAAAGCGGATGAAATGAAGGTTTCTGCTTCGGCAACGGGAATGAAGGTGTCGATAGGGGTTGTCTGTGATGTTGGTAAACAGGCTTATCTAAAAGTTGACCCTGATTACATATGGCTGATGCCTTCGAATAACTTTGAGGATAACGTCGATGTATTATCCAATGTGGTATGGCATGCTGTGCAGGAAGAATGATATAGTTAATTGATTTGTTTTATTTAAATGTTGTATTATGGCAAAACCTAGTTGGTTAAAATTAAATCCGTCTACCGGATCAGGTAACGGGACAATTGCAAATAGCGCAGACGCTCACACAGGGCGTACTGCTCGTACAGGAAAAGTAACGGTGACCGGTGTCGGTGTATCCACTCCTTCGACCTATAAGGTAACTCAGTCGCCAAAATCTGAGTTTGCTTCTTTTGATAACGGTTCGGAAATGTCTGCTCCCAAGACAGCGGGTACTGTGACCGTAGAGGGTAAAACAAACTCTTCGAAATTGACGTTTGCATGGGCGGGGAGTGTAGTTGATGTTACCTTGCCTGCAAAGTATAATGCCAATGGAACGCAGACTAACAATGCGGCTACTATTTCTGGTGATCCGGGAGCTACCGCAGAGTTTCCCTTTTCTATTGAATTGGAATTTCCTAAAAATGATACTATCGAAGAGGTCGTTAGAACCTTAAAGGTGACGGCCAATGGCGGACAAGCTGCTCAGATTGCTATCAAACAGGCTGCCGGTGATGCTACATTGTCTGTTTCTCCGACGGAAATTACTATTCCTCAGAGTGGATCTGCTGTATCCGTCAATGTTACGTCTAACACATCTTGGACTGCCGCATAATGAGCATGCAGATTCCTTGGAAAGAAGGAGAAGGCAACATCGTTATCACTCCTGGTTCAAATGGAACCGCAAGCGTGTCAAGCGATGTTGCCAACGAAGGACTCGACAGGGAGCAGACTGTTGTGTTTAGGACAACTAATAGTGGAGTACAGGCATCTGTCTCCACTACCATCTCCCAAATAGGCAAGAGACAGGTGTTTGCTGTTGCTGAAGGACGTTTCTTGCTGTCGGATGGAAGTACGTTTAATGTGATTAAAAAAGAGTTTGCATGAGTGATTATAATAGCGGGTTTACAGGAGATAGAGTTGTAGAATTGCTGAACATGATTCCCAACTTGGCAAAGGCAGACTTGTCTAACGCTATGACTGTATCATTGGGCCAGAACGGATATGCTAAGTTTAACAATGGTTTATTAATACAATGGGGTTATAAGGCAGCAAGTTCTAGTGGTACTAATACTACTTATACATCAATTTCGTTTTATAATGCTGCATATGTTCCCGTTATTACTTATTATGAACCGGGCAACGGTATGAATATTGTCACAGGTCTTATTATAAATAAACAGACTAGTTATTTCACAATAAGGAGTAGATATGCAGTGGGAGATTCAAACGGTACCGGTGCAGGAGTCAATGATTTTTATTGGATAGCCGTTGGGCGTTGGAAATAAATAATATTATGGCAAAATATTGGAAACAAGGATTCTACGATGAGCCGCAAGAAGGCTCAGTAGAGATAACGGAAGAATACTGGCAGGAGCTGCTGGACGGTCAGTCATCCGGAAAGGAAATAAAGGAGAACGAAAGCGGCTATCCCGTATTGGTTGATCATGAGTATACCCTTGATGAACTAAAAGAGATGAAGATAGCGGATATTAATGCTTATGACAAGTCAGACGCTGTGAATTCATTCACTCTCTCAGGAAAGAAAATGTGGCTTACCAAAGAGGACCGCGTAGGTCTTGTTAACTCAATCAATATTGAGAAGCAGGCCGGAAGACTGGATACCGTTTTATGGTTTGATGCGGTAAAGTATACGATACCTGTTTCAAGTGCTCTCCTTATGCTGAACTCATTAGAGTTATACGCTCTTGATTGCTATAATGTGACGCAGCAGCATATTGCTGTAGTTCGGGGATTGCAGACGGGAGAGGAAGTCGAGTCTTACAACTACAAGACCGGTTATCCGAATAAACTAGAGTTTTCATTATAAACAGATAAAACTATGATTTTGACACTACTATCATTATTGGTTTTCGCATCTTATGTTGGTGTGATGATTTACAAGACAAAGGGTATCCCTTATTCTATTTCCGATACCTATTACATTCTGAGTAACAGGTATTGGTTCGGTATATGCATGATTCTCCCGTCTTTGTTGTTGCTTCCGGCCGCATTGGATGCAAGTACAGAAAACAGTCAGTTCCTGATCTTTCTTTCTGTAGTCGGAATGATTGTATTGGGAGTATCCCCGAATTTTAAAGGAGCACATAAGAAAGCTCATATAGCCGGCGCGGTGATGTCGCTTGTATTCTCCCAAATATGGGTAGGATGCAATTCGTGGTATTGGCTGCTGCTATGGGCTGCATTTCTGATCTACGCGATAACGTTTGTAGTCAAGAACTGGTCAGGAAACCTTATATGGGACCTGACGGCATGCAAGTCGATGTTCTGGATTGAGTTAATTTCATTGCTAACCGTTTACTTGACCTGTTTGCTATGAAGGAAGCTATAGTACATACAACTACAGGCGGATTTGCGGCAATCGCTACCGCATTTGTTTCCGAGTCATTGCAGAATATGATTCCGTGGCTGATTGTATCATGCGCGGTAATCCTTTGTGATCTTCTCTTCGGTGTCAGAAAAAGTATGCTAATGGGTGAAAAAGTCAGATTCTCTCGTGCAATTCGCGCTACTATGGGAAAGATGGTTACTTATTTTGCTTTTGTCTGCATGGTCTGCATGATCACTGTGGCAAGTCATAGCGGATATCCTATTGATGTGTATTCCTGCTTATTGGTATGCTTCATCGAAGGGTGTTCGATTGTCGGCAATATATTGAAACCAAAGGGGATCAATATAAATGTAATTGGAGCTTTGGGAGTCTTTGGAAAGAAGGTGTTCAAGGTTGATAAAGAAGATGTGAAGGAGATTATAGAAAAGGAGAAGTAAGTATGAATTTATACACTATTATTTATGTTCTTCCCTTTTTGCTTTTTATCATACTCTATGCATTTGCGGAGAATAAGCCCAAAAATGGCAAAAGGAGTGTAAAGAATCGCAGAAGCTTGAAGAAACGTAGTTAAAGCATGTTCATATCCTAGGATGTAATCTGAAGGAGATATAAGTAATTTAGACGATGTCACTAATATGGGAAGAATTAGTATAAAGGCTTCTAGTTTGTATCTTCTTTTTGATATAGAAGAACATAGACATAACCATATAAAAGAAAAGTAAATGGATAATATAGAAGAAGTTGCCGTAAATATGATTTGCAAATATACATCGAGAGATTTAAACTCTGGTATATATAAATACAAAATAGAAAAGCATAGTGGCAGTTGTATGCAAAATCCTGTAAATACATTCTTTTGTTCAGCGTTATAGCTTTTTATTAATTCTGAAATATCCATAGGTGTATCAT
>ENA-OZXG01000405-OZXG01000405.1-human-gut-metagenome-genome-assembly--contig:-NODE-405-length-10390-cov-4.612675_pt1 | contig 10390 bp, 9 predicted proteins | sample MGYA00243545_ERZ654103 | MGnify/ENA primary metagenome ERZ654103 (study PRJEB26926, sample SAMN06164927) | human gut metagenome | biome: ENVO:00009003; feature: ENVO:2100002; material: ENVO:00002003...
TACGAGATCAGCCTCGGTCTCGTGGGCTCGGAGATGTGTATAAGAGACAGGTGAAGAAGTCCGATACCGAAAGCATGAAAGCCATTACTTTCAAGCAAAAAGGTATTAAGATCACAGAAGTGTCGGTTAGTAGGCTGGAGTTCCCTATATCTGGTGGAGATAAGCAGATCCTTATTACTACCAACGCCGCTTCTATCAATGCCCTTATTACAGGAGATAGTGGTATAAAGGGTGTTATAAAGGCATTTACCACCGCTTCTGGTCTAAATATTGATGTCAATGATATTAGGCTTGATTATGGTTTCCCTGGTGATCCGGGTCTTGAAGACACGTTCCAGGTTTCGATGATTGTTTCCATGCCTGGCAATGAGGATGGGAATGAAGTTAATGAGAACATAACTATAAATGGTGTACTGATTCCTATTTATCAGCCTGGAAAGGTCGTTCCTTACATTAAATTGGATAAGGAATTTGAACAAATTGAGGGTGATGAAACAAGCACGCAGTTAAGTATAGAAAGTAATATAAAAGATTATGTTATTGAAATAGTTGAATGCGAGTCTGTGGATAAGGAGGAAATCTACCTGGACAAGGATGTTGTTGATCTTGATTCAGATGGATCACCGGAGGTAATCAACGTAAGTACAACTCCCGAAAATTTAAGATGGAGGATTAGCGAATGAAAGTAGGTAATTGTTGGGCGAACATAGATAAGAAAGAAGGCAGTCTTAACAGTAAGGTTAATATTTACTTTGATGAAAATGATACTGGTGCCAACAGAAGTGTCAAGATAAGGGTGTCTTCCAGGGATGGTAGCGTATCTGAAGAATGTACGGTAGTTCATAAAAAAAAAGAACAGGTAGTTTATAGAAATAAAAGGCAGTCGGCTCTTTTCACAAAAGAAGGATGTAATCCTGAGACAGAGAAAGGGGAAGAGCTTGAGTACGTTGTTGAGGCCGGAAAATACACGTCTATCATATCTCAGTCTGATGCTGATGACAAGGCTATGAGAGACATTGAGCAAAATGGTCAGAACTGGGTTAATGAGCATGGTCGTTGTATAACCATATTATGGTACAATGTCAAGAAATCAAAGTCGTTTAGAAAGAACGACTGCGATCCTGATACCGAAGAAGGAAGTTTGGTTACGATGACGATCGAAGCCGGGCAGTTCTCTTCTTCCATAAGCCAAGAGGATGCTGACCGTAAGGCTGAAGCCGAGTTGAATGCCAAAGGTCAAGACTATGCTAATTCTCATGGCACTTGCAATACCATAAAATGGTACAACGACAGGAAATCCAAAATGTTCCAAAAGACAGATTGTGAGGTAACTGAAGTTGGATCTATGGTAGAGTACGTTGTAGAAGCCGGCCGTTTCTCTTCTTCTGTTTCTAAGGAAGATGCTAATCAGAAGGCTTTGGAAGCCTTGGAAGCTGAAGGTCCAGGGTATGCTAATGAGCATGGCACCTGTGAAACCAATTTATGGTATAACGTAGAGAAGTCGAAAGTATTTTATAAGAATGACTGCGAAGATGGGTTTATCGGAGCACCTTACACTTACACGGTAGAAGCCGGTAAATACACATCAGACGTAAGTCAAGAAGATGCTGATCAGAAAGCTCTTGATGATATAGAGAAAAATGGTCAGGATCAGGCAAACCTGAATGGAGAATGCGTTACTGATCCAAATTATTTCGTCGGAAAGGCTTCGGCTCGTGTTCAGAAAAATGATTGCGATGCTGAATCTCAGACCGGAAGCTTTGTCGATTTAACTGAAAAGGATCTTGCTGGATACCCGGATGCTTTTGTATCAAGGGAAAGCCAGGAGGCGGCTAACGCGCTCGCTCAGGCTGCCGTCGAGCAACAGGGCCAGGCCATAGCTAACCGGGACGGCCATTGCACGTGGACTGGTAAATACAGTGAGGAATTTACCAAAAATGATTGTACTGAAGGTCAGGTAGGATCCAAGATTACGGTAACCGAACAAGATGTTGTTGGTGCTCCTTTCACATCTACCGTAAGCCAAGATGATGCTAATAACAAGGCTAAAGCTGCTGTCAAAGAACAAGGACAGGCTATTGCTAACAGTAAGGGTAATTGTGAGAATATGACGGTCTATACCGGTCATTACAGCAAGAGATTCGTTCCTGAATGTGAAGCTTGCCATAAGGGTGTAGAAATGGAGGTTACGGCCGAAATGGTTAATGGTAGTCCTGTTACGTCTACAGAAAGCCAGGATGCGGCAGACGCAGAAGCTCGTAGGATCGTAGAAGAAGGAGGCCAGGCCTATGTTAATAAAAACGGCAACTGTACGCCACTTAGCACCGATCCTGTATGGGAAGACGTTGTTCCGGAAGAACTTAGATGTAATGAAGGTAAGTCTCAGAAAAAGCAACATGATACCAACGAATGTTCTGAAACCCACAATCAAGAACGTTGGGTAGATGGTGGGAACAAAGTTTGTAGCTGGACCGGTCATTACTCAGAAACGTTCCAAAAGAACGACTGTGAAATACCGGATTCAGGAACAGAAGTAGAGGTAAGTGAAGCTGATGTTGAAGGCAATCCTTTTACTTCTTTCGTAAGTCAAGAGGATGCTGATAATAAGGCTAAGGAAGCCGTTAAAGCTCAAGGGCAGGCTATTGCTAACCAAAAAGGTAAATGTAGGTTCGTAGGCGTATATAGCAAGCAGTTTACAAAAGACAATTGCGGATCATGTCAGCATGGCGTTCCGATGAGCGTAACACAAGACATGGTGGGTGGACCGTTCTATTCTAATGAAAGCCAGGAAGAGGCAGATAGGTTGGCTCAGGAAGCTGTAGAAGCCCAAGGTCAGGCTTACGCTAACAAGAACGGGACATGCGAAATGGACAACACCGATCCTGTATGGGTAGATTCTGAACCGCTTGAAACCAAATGTGAAGGAGGTAAATCTTATAAGAAGCAAGTCAATACCAACGAATGTTATGGTGGAGCAGATGAACGCTGGGTAGAAGGTGGAGATAAGGTATGTACCTGGACCGGAACATATAGCAAGCAATTTACAAAACAGTGTGCTGATGGAGGTGTCGGATCTGAGGTTACTATAGACCAAGATGATGTAACCGGCGGTCCTTTTACGTCTACCGTAAGTCAAGAAGACGCAAATAGTAAGGCTCAGGCTGCCGTTGAGGCCCAAGGTCAGGCTCTTGCTGACGCACAGGGCACTTGTACTTGGACCGGTAAGGCAAGTAAGGTTTTCACCAGAAACAATTGTGGAAGCTGCCAGCATGGTTCTTCTATTACCGTAACCCAAGATGAAGTGGGTGGTCCATTTACGTCCAATATCAGTCAAGCTGATGCTAATAAGAAGGCTCAAGATGCTGTAAATTCCCAAGGTCAGGCAGTAGCTAATAAGAATGCTGATTGCTTGCCTGATAGCACAACACCTTCTTGGTCGAATACCGGAAGCACCCGTTGTAACGGGTGTACGTCTCAGAAGCAACAACGTGACACCAATCCATGCTCTTCTTCTTATAACGACACAAGATGGGTTAATGGAGGTGGAGAGTCTTGTACTGACTGGTCTTACTATGGAACAGGAGACTGCGTAGGTCATACTCAGTACAATGCTTATCGTGATAGTTGCTCTGGTAGCATAGATCGTCAATATTCTGTAAGTTGTAGAAATTGCTGTAATTGCGGATCTTACGGTTCTTGGCAAGAAAATGGATGTAATGGAACCAAAACTAAGTTTATTCGTTACGATGATTGCGGAAATTCTGATACTAAAGAAGAGTATGTTATTGGAAGTTGCGGATATGCACCATATGAATTTCAGTTCCATGATGGAAGAACGAGCAAGTCAAGGTCTGTAACTGGAGAATCTCAGGATATTGAAGAAGTTATCATAAGTACTAAGAATGATTCATATATAGGATATTCTGTTAAATCGAAACCTTCTTGGTGTTCTGTTGATTACAGAGACCAGACATCTGAAAGCATGAAGGCTGTGGTGACATTATCTGCCAATACAACATCTTCTTCCAGATCTGGTGACATTGTTTTTGTTCAAAATGAATCTGGAAAGACTGTTACTCTTAGCATCACACAAGATGTTGCAGTTACTTACGAATTTAGTACCAACCAAAGCACTTGGAATGCCGATGCAAATGGAGGTGCAAATAACTCATATTTATGTATTCAATTAAAAAGTAAAAAGAATGGAAGTAAGATAGGATACGCTGTATCATCTAAACCAAGTTGGGTTACAGAAGTTACAGAAAAACCATCAGGAGTAAGTTGTCCTGTTTTGCCAGGTTATGATTATTCATTTGTAATAATCTCATCCGCAAACAGCTCTTCATCTTCCAGAAGTGGCACTGTGACATTGAAGCAAAATGAGTCTGGGAAGACTGTTAACATAACAGTCAACCAAGAAGGCAAGGCAGAGGCTAAGCCTGTTCCGGCGCATATTACATTGAAAAACGGCTCTTGGGCTACATATAGGAGGGATAATGTTTCTTATAACACTGGCGCCGGTAAGTGTATTGCCGGATTCGAATGGACTGGTGATGAAAATGGAAATATCCGAATCTACACCTGTGATATTAAGGTGGTGGATGCTAATTATCGTGAGATATCTGGAGCTACTATAAGCATCGGAACAACAACCCAGAGAAGACAATCCGGAAGCTCTTGTTCGTATTTCAGGGCCGTTAATGGAGGAATATTAGCCGGATATGTTCATCTTGGAGATGAGAATGGATATACTACATGGTATATACGAACTATAAACGTGTCTTACGAAGGCAAAGTGTATAAGACCGCTACTGTTAGGCAGTATGAAAAACAAAATATCTCCAAGAAAGGTAGTGTTTTCAATGTATATAATGAATCTCCTGCTTCTTACAACTTTATCGTAGATGGAGCTGAGTGTGGTGATGAAAATGGTACTTTGAGATACGCTTATTCTCAAATGGATCTTAATCCAGCATAATTAGCAAGGGGAGGGAATTTAGTTCTCTCCCCTTGAATATTTTAGATTATAATATTGTGTTTTAAGTATTGTCTATTAGAATAAAAATGATTAATATTGCACATCATTCAATTTTAAATTTTTAGTATCATGGCTTGTAAAAAGAAAGCTCGTCAGGGTGGGGAAGTTGATAAAAAGGACAAACCCAAAATGCGTCAAGGCGGTAGTGTTGGCGGTAAGATGAAAAGAAAGAAGACGAGCACTAAAAAGTGATTGAAAACCAGGGGAAGGTGCTGATCGCCTTCCCCATTTTAATAACATAACAACAACATATTATGAGCAACAAGTTTATTAGCAAAGGACAGAGGAATGTCTGTGTGACGTTTGTGAAGTATTATCCTGTGTTGATGCAGGTTATTATGTTAGCCAGCATTTTTGATGAGTTTTATCCTTTTAGTATCACTAATTGGCTGTATCCGATATTAGGTCATTCTCTATCATGGGACCTATTTCTCTTGGCTTTTTCAAGAATGTTCAGGTTTTGTATATGGCATAGGTTATTGATCTATAGTATGATTTTTAATATCTGTGTAGAACGGGTTACGGTTAATATTGAGATGCCTATTGAACACAATATCGTAGTGTGGTCTGTTATGGCTGTTACTCTTTTGATAATCATTGCCTCTATTGTTTTAAGGTTTAAAACAGGATGTTTTGAAAATGAAAGAAATTCTGACAGAGACGCTGCGTAAAAGCGGTGCGGCGGTATGCGATAAGATAAAGGAGATGTTTTTAAGCGGGGAATGCGATCATCTTACAGCCAACGATCTTGAGACATGGACGCAGCTTGCTAATCCGGCTAAGTACTATACCGGAGAAGAGGCTGTTTCTTATCTTAATGTAACTTCTAAAAGATTTTATGAATATCGTAAGGCTAAGTTGGTTCCTGATCCGGTTAAGATAAAGGGATTCCCTAAACCTTTATATACGAAAGTTATGTTGGATGAGGCTATAAAAACCATATCCGGCATGAGTGAAAGAGATATTTATATGAGGATCTTGAATGCTAAATCAAGAGAATCAAGAGCAAAAGAAAGGAGGGGAGCATGATCACTAATGGTGAATTTGTATCAAGAGTCGTAAACGGTATTCATGCCCTTGACAAAGATTCGCATGTTAGTCGGAGATGGATATTGAATATCGGTAGAACTAAAGCCGAATCTTATACAGCACAGAGGTGGGATGACGGGACGTTACTTGGTGACCACCGGCTCCTAACTTACGTTACTTGCCTGGAGATGATTGAAGTTGATAAAATAGTTTGCTGCGATGCCGAATTTGCGTTATGTAATACTTTGATGCGGTCAAAGCATAAGCTTCCAGGACTTCTTTATTCTGCCCTTAGACCGGCTATTACTAAGGTGACTAACGTAGATAACACTATATTTTTTAAGTTCGCTGAAATAAAGTCGTATCGCAATGAACAAAAAAGACCGTATGCTAAATACGTTAAAGAACGTCGTCCTTTTTATTATGTAGAAAACGACTATATTTATATACCGGATTTCCATATAGAGCTTATTAACGTAGAGTTCTTTACAACAAGAAGAAAGAAGGCTCTGGAGTTAATGGCTTGTGATCCTACACCTAAAGGGTGCGAGTCTGAATGGGAATACGAATTTATCTGTCCTATCAAGCTAATTGAGTACGTGGTAGCAGAGACGATAAAGGAAGTAGCGTTCAGGCTACAGATTCCTGTTGATGAAAATCCGAATCTTGATTCCAATCAGAAAAGTCAAATTGTTCAGTGATTCTTTTTATTGGACACCCGGCCATAGTTATATAGTTTGGCCGGGTGTTTTTTTGTACTATTTCAATGCAAGAACAGGGTTTCCCCATTTTCTTTTCCATTTATCTCCGAGGTAATTTATCAAAGAATTGTAATCTTTGATAAAACCGTCATCAATAACAGAGGCTATGACGTTCTCTATGGCTATTATATCATTGAGCTCATCTTTACTGGCAGTATTCCTTATCCCATCTTCATATTTATTAAAAACAATGAAATTAATAGCTTTAGCAACTCTTTTTATATTGTCTTTCAAGTCATTCTTGTTTGAAACTATTCTACTTATCGCGCTGCACATCCTGACGTATGCATCACCGGCTTCGTTCCGGTTTTCTATCAATCCATCTGTGAGCCATATAACCACCTCAGCGTAAATTTCTGGATCCATCTCTAATGCAATCATAACAAACAGATATGGATTTACATACCATTTTTGATCTACTCCTTTTCCTTTTTTGTAGGCAAGGTCTAATTTTCCAAGATCCATTACACTGCTGATATTCAATTTGTTATTATTGAGTAGAAGATTTCTTCTACTCAATAAAAGCTTATTTTCCAGCTTATTAACTAATTCAGTACACCTTTCTTTAAATGATTCAGTTTCTATTATATGACTCAATTGTTTTGGAGCCAAACCTAATTTTTCTCTTTTAGCAGACAAGGCTTTCATTGCGTCAGTTATACATATGTAACCATCTTTAGACATAACAGACACATTCATTCCTAACAAAACTCGATCTTTTGATTGTAAAACAACATTTGATTTCATAACTTTACTACGATTTTAATTTTGTAAAATATAAGTCTACCTGTCCGTGAGGATCGGTAGACTTTGCAAATATAGAATAGTATTTTGATGCAACAATACATTCTAATGTTAATTATCTGAAATGTATAATTTTAATTTTTGAATGATGAAAAGAACATCAATACAATCACCGTATTTTTCAGCCTACTACCATCGTCTTATGAAGAGAAAGAATGGTTTTAAGAAAGGCATGATAAGAGACAGAGGAGAGGTTTTAAGACTGTTGTCTATTATATGGAAAACCGTATCAGAGCATTATGTGGAAGCTGATGCTGGTGTTTATATAGATAATGTGGGTTACTTATGCCATGTGCTTATACCCGACCAGCGCTTTCCCGTAAGGCGGGACCTGGACATCGTGAGCAGGCTTGGCACCAATGGCTACCTCTATAACCACTTGGCTATGGATTTCGCAGACTCCAAAAGATATTACCATTTTGTAATACAAGATAGCTTGAAAAAGAAGTTGAGGGTTAAAATGAATAAAGGATGGAGATACCGATTTATGTACAATGAAATACTTGCTAAAAGAAGGGTGTTTAAAGATTTTCAGATTAAGAGAGTTTTCGAAGATAAAGAATTAGGACATAGAAAGTCGTAGAAAAAAAGTAGCGATCACCCTTTGTAGATACAGGATAATCGCTACTTTTGCATATCCGTCTACCTTCTCAGGCTGGCGGATATAAAAAATCATTCCTATTATGGGAACAAAGATAAACAATTTTCAAAACAATGCGAAGAACAGTAACATTATTTTGACGTCAGAATCCAACGAAATGGAATTTAGTAAAGAAATTGAAACTGTATCATCTTTCAAAAATTCAGATTTTGTAGAGTTAAAAATTATTGTCATTGATCATGAACCGTATTTTATAGGGTCTCCTATAGCTTCATTTTTGGGATATACAAATCCAAGAAAAGCGATAAGGGATCATGTTGATGAAGATGATAGGATGATAATGAAAGTTCCTGATACTCAAGGGTGGAACGAAACGTTCCTCCCCTATACCCCAAATACTAAAATATTGATAATCAATGAGTCTGGTCTATACAGCTTGATTTTTGGATCAAAGATGGATTTTGCTAAAAAATTCAAGAAATGGGTAACATCTGAAGTTCTACCCTCTATAAGAAAAACCGGTTCCTATTCTATAACACCGAAAGACTATCCATCTGCATTAAGAGCATTAGCTGATGAGATTGATGCTAAGAATAGAGCCATAGCCGAGAGAGCACAAGCAGAGGCGGAGAGACAGCAGGCGATTAAGATCATAGAAGAGCAGCGTCCCGATGTGGAGTTTGCAGAGTCATTTAAGAAGGTTGATCATGAAAATATGTGGCTAATCAGAGATGTGGCGAAGAAGCTTGAGCAGAATGGAATCATCATCGCAGAAAAGAATCTTCGTTTGTTTCTTGAGGAAGTCAAGTTCATGTTCAGAAATGGGCAGGGTAGATGGGAGCTGTACAGTGATATTGTCAAAAATAAGTTTGGTGTGTATAGATCATATTTTGTTGACAAATATTCCGGGGAAAGAGTTAATCAGCAAACCATCTACATGACTGGTGCCGGATATGAAGTCACACTTAAGGGGATAAAGGAAAAGTGTAGGAGCCTTTTCTTGAAGTATGGCAAGTTTGAAGACCATAACTTTTGAATCTTCAAAATAGGGCGTTATACATATTATTCATATCTTTGTGGAGGTCAGGTTTGTTTCCTGTCCTCCATTTTTTTTAAGAGATGACAGTCGAAAATTATATCATAGAGTTAAAATCGTCTTTAAGATCATTTGACAAGCGTGATCTGATAGATGAGGTATCCATCTACAAATGGGTAGAAATTGCCCTGAAGAAGTTTGGAGGTGATATTACTATGCGCAAAGAAGCGGTAGTGGATGTCAAGCGAGGGCAGGCCCGTATGCCTGGTGATTACTTTGATCTTATTCTGGCTTTCAAATGCGATTTTAAAGGATATGAGGTGCCGGAAGGTGATAAGGTGATACCAGAACTTCAAAATACAATAGCCTGGAAAGAACGCACTGAAAGAAGTTATAGGTGGTGTTCTTGCGATGAATGTTGTAAAGAAGAATGCGAGAAGGTGATAGTTGAAAAATTTTATATCAACACCCACGATCGCGATCATGAAGTTCGTTGCTATTATGACCGGCCAGTAATGTTAGGTCTTGCCAAGCCTATGCTTCGTGATTCTTGTTTGAGTAGATGCCGGAATAAAGCAATAAAGGATAGTCCGTATGAGATAAATATCGTAAACGGATTCCTGTATGCTAATTTCGATGGACCTATTTACATGCAGTACCGGTCTCTTCCCTTTGACGGAGAATCTAATATAATTATACCAGATACGCCTCAAGGTCTGGTATTGGATTATGTAGATAATTTTGTAAAGATGAGATTCTTTGAGGAACTGATGTATAATGGAGAAGCACAAGGGGCTGCCGATTTGTTCAAGTTGTATGCACAGCAAGATTTGGTTAAGCTGAAAAATGCTAAGACCGAACTTAAGATGATGGGTATGACATTAAAAGGCATGTACGAACCTCTTAGGCGGCGCCGTGCTGAGTTTGAGATATATACTAAGGCGTATCCAGTTATTGACGATATACTTAAAATGGTATGATTGAGGTAGTTTTATTTATATACTTGTCTGGCGTTATTGCATCTATGATTGTTTGGTCAATCAGGCAATTTAAAGGAGATGCAAGTTTGGTAGAAACAATGTACTGCCCGGTAGTATTTTTGTTGAGTTGGATATATGTAT